>ERZ795048.173-NODE-173-length-69663-cov-29.139926_pt1 | contig 69663 bp, 59 predicted proteins | sample MGYA00375132_ERZ795048 | MGnify/ENA primary metagenome ERZ795048 (study PRJEB30177, sample SAMN05720225) | activated sludge metagenome | isolation source: Anaerobic digester | place: Hong Kong | collected 2014-12-17 ...
GTAGATGTTAGCTTCGAGAAAATTTTATAGTAGTAGGTAGTATTTGGATCGAGAGAAGTATGCGAGAAGTCTTCGTTTCCTCCTGCGTAAATAACATCTCCTCCTCCCGGGATTGTTTGACCGGCAGAATAGTTAACTCCATCGGTAGGGGTTCCAAAAACTTCATCGGTAGCAAAAGCCAGTAGTACATCCTTCCCATTATTCTTCACCCATGAAAGGTTAATTTGCGATGAGCTAGCGGCAGTTGCTCCAAAGGATATTGGATCTCCAACATCCCCACCCATAAAATCAAATGTTACCGTTTTTTCGGTAGCATTTCGGATAATATTGGTTATTGGTTTGCCCGTATTTACACCCGCCCACGATTTGGAACTTGGAAGTGATGCATCGGAAAACTCTATTTTCCCAGTTCCATCCCATGCACATGAGGCGCTATTGATAGTACCGTAGGAAGAGGGAGTGTCTGAAGGATCGCCCGTTGCATTTTGCGATACAGGATACATTTTCTGAGGATGGGTAACATTAATTGAATTCCCCGACGTAAAAACGCCACTATGCACATGGTAAATTATCATCCCACTGCCTGGAATGTAGGAATCGAAAAGCTGCTTTTCACGATTTTCAACTAAAAAGAATTCCCCAGATGTTGTAGTATTAATTCTGTAAAAGCTGTTTGAATATTCGGATGCATTATTGAGCGTTACGGTTGCTGCTGTATTTAACTCTGTTGCATTTGCCCATCCGTAGTAGTATACTTTTGTAAAACCATTGTGATGCGCAGGAGTCGCACCGCTATTATTCCACGAACCTCCAGCCATGATATCCCATTGCCCTGTTCCGGTATAGTAACCATCACCGTAATTATCATAATTTGTGTCGTAATAGTCGGGAGCACCCAAATTATGCCCAAATTCGTGGCACATTACACCGATATTCGCCATTCCTGAGGCGGATGTTTCAGGCTGAGTAGTGTATGCATTTACATAAACGCCATCAAAAGTTCTTGCTGCCGAGGAGTAACCAGCACTCGATAAATCCCAGCTATGCGACCATATATCATTTGTATTACTTGTTTCCTCCTGACCCTGTCCTTGGTGAATTATCGCAATTCCATCAACAGTTCCATTACCATCATTATCAAAATCTGAAAAATCAACATATGCATCGGCAGCCTGTACTGCGTGGTATGCAAACTCGCCCCACTTCGCTTGAGGCCCATAGTAGTCGTGCGTATTTGGAAGGGTAACCCAAATGGTAACGGTTGTATTCACCACCAGCTGTCCATAGGAAGTTTCGATATAGAAATCCTTAAAGCTTCCGGTGCCATTGTATCCCTCCTGGTTCATGTAGTTGTTAAAATTTGCCTGGGTGTACGTTGTGGAAGTATTGCTAAAATTTGCAAGAATCATTATCATATTGTTCGTTCCTGTTGTTGGGAACCCACCCATTTTCGAACCATAACTAGTGCTAAATCGTGATAACGCATCCTTTACCTGAGCTTCGCTATAACGAAGCTTTCTTGGTACTGAAGAAAGAAAATCAACTTCGCTTGCACTCCGTTCTCTTTCATTATGCGCAATTACATTGGAAAGAATAAGGTTTTGATCTTTATCATGTGTTGCGTAAACGTAGAAACCATCCTTATTCTGAAGAATTGTGTAGCCATCTATCGTTTCAGCCCAGTGCACTTTCTCATCACCCATTATACTAAGGGTAATAATACTCCCATCGGGCAACTTGTACTCAATTGGGTGAGGGTAAGCAGGAACCGCAAGCAAGGTTTGAAAATTTGCTGCTACAACAAGAAAAGTAAGAAGCAACATGAACTGTATTTTTCTCATAGTATGTGATTTAATTATTTTTATACAGAATAAAAAAACGCAATAATTATATAACGTTTACCAGGGAAAATGGTTTCCTTTTTTGTAATTCAAGAACCGAAAAGTTGCTAAAAGAAAAGCAGCTTAACAGCAAAGCCGAAAACGGCAACCAGCAGCACCCAGCGAACAAAAACCACTCCACGTTTCACTGCTATGTGCGTTGCCAACCATGCGCCAAACATGTTGCCTGCGCCAAGAATTAAGCCAATTTCATAGTTAACCTGCTGGTTGAATATAAAAACGCCAAGCGCAGTAATGGTAAAAACTAAAACCACCAAAACTTTTATGGCATTGGCTTTAAGCAAATCAACACCTGCGCCCAGCACTAATCCGGTAAGCAGGAAGAATCCAACCCCAGCCTGAATGAAGCCGCCATAAAACCCAATGGCCAAGAAAATAACTATTTGCAGAATTCCGGGTTTAGCCCTCACTGTTCCGGCCTGCTGCTTAATCCATTTCTCGGGTTTGTAAAGAATAATGAAGAACATAACCACCATTAACCCGCCAATAATTTTATTCATTAAATCGGCATCGAGATTAACAGCCATGGCAGCACCAAGAAACGAACCAACGGTAGCAGGAATTGCCAGCCATATTCCCTCCTTAATTTCAAAAACTTTTTTCTGCTTAAAGCTACCAACCGCCACCAAACTTTGGAGTAAAATACCAATCCGATTTGTACCGTTGGCAATATTGGCCGGAAGGCCAATAAAAATTAGCAAGGGTAATGTAATTAGAGATCCACTCCCAGCCAGCGTATTGATAAAGCCTGCCACAACCCCGGCTCCAACTACCAGTAGGTACTGCCAAATTTCCATTTTGTATATTTTTAAATTCGCTCCAAAGGTAATAAGTAAATCCTATTATGCACCTCAGCTCTACAATTCCAGATTTATATTTAAACCAAATCTAATTTAGGATACAAATTTGCCGCATCACAAAATGTTAGTTAGATTTGAAACCACAGATTTTTTGAGACAAACTAAACTCTAATAAAATGGAAAAAAGCATTAAGGGTACCGAAACCGAAAAGAATTTACTAAAAGCTTTTGCAGGTGAATCGCAAGCCAAGAATCGTTATACCTACTTCTCAAAAGTTGCAAAGAAGGAAGGTTATGAGCAAATAGCTGAACTTTTTATGCAAACTGCAATGCAGGAGGAGCAGCATGCCAAGGTTTTCTTCAAGTTTCTTGAAGGCGGAATGGTAGAAATAACTGCATCGTACCCCGCAGGAGTTATTGGAACAACAGCAGAAAACCTAAAAGCAGCCGCAACAGGCGAGCACGAGGAGTGGGCCGACCTGTATCCAGTTTTCGCTGAAATAGCAGAAAAAGAAGGTTTTAAAAAGGTTGCAACTGCTTTTAAAATGATTGCAAAGGTTGAGAAGGAGCACGAGGAGCGCTACCTAAAACTTCTTAAGAATATTGAGGAAGGCAAAGTTTTCGAGAAGGACGAGGAGGTTGTTTGGGTATGCCGCAAGTGCGGTTACCACCACAAAGGGAAAAAAGCGCTGAAGAATTGTCCAGCCTGCGGCCATCCACAGGATTACTTCGAAGTGCTGGCAGAAAATTACTAGCCTGTTAGCTTTTTCCTAAAACTTTTTGACAGAAACTCCTCGAAAAGTTTTTATCTTTAAGCATTCAAAAGGAAATTTTTCTCAAATGCCGGGCTTCCGAACCGGCATTTGTTGCGCTTTTTAAACCTTAACTACCAAGAAAAGATGAAAATTGACGTGCTGCTTGGCCTCCAGTGGGGCGACGAAGGAAAAGGAAAGGCTGTTGATGTGTTAACACCAAAATACAATGTGGTTGCCCGATTTCAGGGTGGTCCAAATGCGGGGCATTCGCTGGAATTCAACAAAATAAAACACATTCTTCATACAATCCCTTCCGGAATTTTTCATGCCAACAGCATGAACATAATTGGCAACGGGGTTGTGCTCGATCCGGTAATTTTTGCCAGCGAAATTGAATCGCTCCGAAAACTTGGCGTTAATCCTACCCAAAACCTCAAAATCTCAAAAAAAGCGCACCTAATAATGCCCTCCCACCGGGAGCTCGACGCTGCCTCTGAAGCCGCAAAAGGGAAAAGCAAAATTGGTTCAACCCTAAAGGGAATAGGGCCTACCTACATGGACAAAACCGGAAGAAACGGCATTAGAGTTGGCGATATACTCAGGCCCGACTTCATTGAACGGTATAACCAACTCAAGAACAAGCATAAAGACGTACTAAAACAGTACGATTACAAAAGCAATATTGAGCAGCACGAGGCAGTTTGGTTCGAAAGCCTAAAAACGCTGAAGGAGTTTGACATTATCGATTCTGAATACCTCATCAACTCATACATTAAGGATGATAAGAAAATTCTGGCTGAGGGTGCGCAGGGAACGCTGCTGGACATTGATTTCGGTTCGTACCCGTTCGTAACCTCATCAAGTACTATTTGCGCAGGCGCATGCATTGGGCTCGGAATTTCTCCACAAACTATAGGGAAAGTATTCGGTATTGTGAAAGCCTACTGCACTCGGGTTGGTTCCGGCCCATTCCCTACGGAACTGGAAGATGAAACGGGTCAAAAATTAAGAGACATTGGACATGAGTACGGCTCAACTACTGGTCGTCCGCGTAGGTGTGGCTGGCTCGATTTGGTTGCGTTAAAGTATGCTGTTATGCTAAACGGGGTAAACGAAATAATTCTTACCAAGGCCGATGTTCTCGATTCCTTCAGCAAACTAAAAATTGCCACTGCATACAAGGTGAATGGCGAAATCACCGACCAAATTCCTTTTGATATCGACACCAAAATTGAACCTGTTTACCATGAGATAGAAGGCTGGAACAAACCAATTACCGGTTGTCGAAAACCAGACGATTTGCCCGAAGGCTTAATAAGCTACATTAAGTTTATTGAGCAGGAGGTTGGCGTACCGGTATCTATAGTTTCGGTTGGACCTGAAAGGGATGCCACTGTTTTTAGAAACCTGTAACAAAAATCTAAATCATTTGTTTATGCAGTAAACAACAGTTGCTGCATGATTATTTTTTCTAAACATTCTGGAGTTTTTCGGTTGGAATCGAAAATTGTACTTCCTATATCCCTACAGGATGCATGGGACTTCTTCTCTTCACCCACAAATTTAAGTTCCATTACCCCTCCGGGCATGGGTTTCGTTATTACATCGCCAAAAGAGGAGATAACATATGCAGGGCAAATAATTACATACAAGGTTTCTCCCGTTGGAAGAATAAAAACGAACTGGGTTTCAGAAATTACTCATGTTAAAGAAAAAGAATACTTTATTGACCAGCAACGCTTTGGCCCCTACTCATTCTGGCACCACAAGCACGAATTCAAAGAGGTTGAAGGTGGGGTTGAGATGATTGATGTAGTTCATTACAAAATACCTGCATGGTTGCTTGCAGGCATTGTCAACCGGTTGCTTGTAAAACCAAAGCTCCGGCAAATTTTCACTTACCGGAGCAAAAAGTTAATTGAACTATTCGGGAATAACCTACGCTAGCTTCGCAACCTCAACTGCTTTTGCAATAGCTGCATCCAAACCGGCTGCATTTTTGCCACCTGCAGTGGCAAAGAATGGCTGACCGCCGCCACCACCCTGAATTTCCTTGGCAGCTTCACGAATTATTTTGGATGCGTTTAGGTTGAGCGAATCAACCAGCGAGTTTGAAATCATAACCGATAGCAACGGTTTCCCGCTAATTTCAGCACCTAGAACAAGGAAAAGGTTTTCGGTTTCGTTTTTCAGCTGGTACGATAAATCCTTCAAAGCATCAGCGTTTTCAACATCAACCTTGCTCGTTATAATTAGCTTCCCATCAACATTTTTAGCTTTTGCTTTCAAATCGGCTTTTAGCGATTTTAGCTTCTCCTTGGTTAGCTCCTCAACCTGCTTCTTAAGGGCTGCGGTTTCTTCCACCATCTTTTCAACACCGTGAATGAGGTTTGGAGTATTGCCAAGCATGGCCTTTACCTGCTTAATTGTATCAACCTGCTCGTATAGGTACTCCTCAGCCTTAACGGCTGTAATGGCCTCAATACGACGAACACCTGCCGAAATTGCTCCTTCCGAAACAATTTTAAAAGAACCAATATCGCCAGTTCTTGAAACGTGCGTTCCCCCGCAAAGTTCAACCGATTCGCCAAACTTAATAACACGAACCGATTCACCATACTTCTCGCCAAAAAGGGCAATTGCACCCATTTGCTGCGCATTCTCCATGCTAACCTCCCTGTGTTCATTGAGTTCGGTATTCATTCTTATTGCCGCATTTACCCGGCGCTCAACTTCGCGAATCTCTTCATCGGTCATTCGTTGGAAATGAGCAAAATCGAAGCGGAGGTAATCGGGATGAACAAGTGAACCCTTCTGTTCAACATGCTTGCCAAGCACCTCACGCAAAGCGTGGTGTAGCAGGTGGGTAGCCGAGTGATTATTCGCGGTACTTTGCCTGCGCGCTAAATCCACTTTTGCAGTGAATTCTAAATTGAAATTAGTTGGAAGTTTATCAACTAGATGGATGATTAAGTTATTCTCCTTAAATGTGTTAAGAACGTTTACAACAGTCCCATTCCCTTCCAGAATCCCGGAATCGCCAACCTGTCCGCCCGACTCAGCGTAAAATGGGGTTTTATCGAAAACCAGGTGAAATTGCTCCTTGCCCTTCGTTTTTACGGTTCTGTACCGTGCAATTCTAACTGGTGAAGTAAACTCATCGTAGCCAACAAATTCCGACTCGTTGCATTTGAAAAGTTCTGTCCAATCGTGCGCTTCAACAGCCGCATCGTTGCGCGAACGTTGCTTCTGCGCTGCCATTTCCTTGTCGAACTCCGCCCGATTCACCGTTAAACCTTGTTCCTTGAGTATAAGTTCCGTTAAATCCAACGGAAATCCGTAGGTATCGTACAACGTAAATGCATCGCTTCCCGGAATTTCGGTGGTTCTACTATTTTTGGCCTGCTCAATTTTTCCATCAAGTAGCCGAATACCGGTATCTAAGGTTCGGAGAAAAGCGGCTTCCTCCTCAAAAATTACTTTGGCAATTAACTCCTGCTGCGCAGAAATTTCTGGGAAGAAACTTCCCATTTCCTTTGACAGTACAGGCACTAACTTATTTATAAAAGGTTCGTGGAAGTTAAGGAAAGTGTATCCGTAGCGTACAGCCCTGCGAAGAATCCGGCGAATTACGTACCCAGCCTTCACGTTCGAAGGCAGCTGGCCGTCGGCAATGGAGAATGATACCGCCCGAAGATGGTCGGCAATAACCCGCATGGCGATATCGGTTTTCTCGCCCGCCCCATACTGAATGCCACAGAGGGAGGCTATTTCAGAAATAATTGGCTGAAAAACATCGGAGTCGTAGTTGCTCTGCTTCCCTTGAAGAACCATGCACAAACGTTCGAATCCCATTCCTGTGTCAACATGCCTTGCGGGCAATGGAACCAGCGATCCATCGGCCTTGCGGTTAAACTGAATAAAAACCAGATTCCAAATCTCAATAACCTGAGGATGACCCGCATTCACGAGTTCACGGCCAGGTGTTTTTAATTTTTCATCGGCATTTCGAATATCGATGTGAATTTCAGAGCAGGGTCCGCAGGGTCCGGTATCGCCCATTTCCCAGAAGTTATCCTTTTTGTTGCCGAGCAGAATTCGTTCCTCGGGAAGGTACTGTTTCCAAAGATCAAAAGCTTCCTTGTCCATCTCGATTCCCTCATCGGGGCTTCCCTCAAAAACGGTTGCATATAGATGATTTCTATCAATTTTCAGCACGTCAACCAGTAACTCCCAGGCCCAATCGATGGCCTCCTTCTTAAAGTAGTCACCGAACGACCAGTTACCCAGCATTTCGAACATGGTATGGTGATATGTATCGTGCCCAACCTCCTCCAAATCGTTGTGTTTCCCTGAAACACGTAGGCATTTCTGAGTATTGGCTACACGAGAATGCTTGGGTTCGATGTTACCCAAAAAAATATCCTTAAACTGGTTCATTCCGGCGTTTGTAAACATAAGGGTTGGATCGTTCTTAACAACCATTGGTGCCGAGGGAACAATGTGATGCTGTTTTCGTACAAAAAAAGAAATAAACGCTTCCCTAATCTCTCTTGAAGTCATAAAACTTTATTTTTAAGGCTATTAAAATGCTTTAGTTAATTAATAAGTAACAATTTTTAGTTTAAAAACTTTGCAAAAATAAATATTTACCTTAGATTTGCTGCCGTTAGTCAATTTAGAACCATTTTAAACAAGTTGCAATCTGCTAATTATGGCGAACAAAAAGTACAGATATAATCCACAAACACTTTCGTTTGATCATGTGGATATACCTTTACGTAAAAAGTTAGCAAATTTAGCTATTCGTTTTATATTGAGCATTATTTTTGCAGCAATATTTGGCTTTGGCTACTCATACTTCTTCGATACTCCAAAAGAAAAAATACTCAAACGCGAGAATGAGGAGCTAGCAGTTAAGTTCGACCTATTTGAGAAAAGAATCCTTGAAGCCGAAAAAACGATAAATGACATTCAGAACCGCGACAATCAGATTTACCGCTCGATATTTGAAGCTGATACAATTCCAACCTCATTAAGGCAAGGAGGTTTCGGAGGCGCCAACCACTACCAACGATTTGAGGGGATGAGACGTTCGGACCTTCTCATAAGAACAGCCACACTGTTAGACCTTTTAACCTGGAAGGTTTACATACAGTCAAAATCCTTCGATGAAATTATTCACCTTGCCAAAAATAAGGAACAGATGATCCAGAGTGTTCCAGCAATTCAACCTATATCAATTGGTGACCTGGTTCGCATATCCGACTACTTTGGTTACAGGAGCGATCCATTCACAAAAAAACGAAAAGCCCACCACGGGATAGATTTTGCGGGGCCACTTGGAACCCCTATTTACGCCACGGGGAAAGGGACAGTAACTGAAGCAGCATTTTCTTTCTTTGGCTACGGAAACGTTGTAATGGTTGATCATGATTTTGGTTACAAAACCCGATACGCACATCTTGATAAAATTTTAGTTACTTCCGGACAAAAAATTTCTCGCGGACAAATTATTGGTTATTTAGGCAATTCGGGAAGAAGCACCGGCCCCCACCTACATTACGAAGTTTTACTTCGTAACAACCCGGTAGATCCCCTCAACTACTTTAACGATATGAGCGAGGAGGAGTACAACCTAATGGTTAAAAATGCCACACTCCAAGTAATGGACTAATTCCCAAAAATTTCTTCCTTTCGCACACAATAATCGACAATAAATTACGCTATTTTTGTAGGCCACAATTACCGAAATTTGAATAGCATTATCCACAAAGGCAAACTGGTGCCTGACTACCTAATACATAAACTCACCGCCAAGTCGTCAGTTGGGCATGGGGTTCACTCCCCTTTTGTTTACAACTTTATCCGTGAGGTTATTCGTGAAAATAACGAGATCACTCCCCCATCAATTATTGAAAAAATCCATCAAGACAACCTGAATTCAAACATCCCGATTAGTATTCAAACACTTGGAGCAAAAAGTATTTCACTCTCAGAAAATTCTAAGTTAGGGAGCGTAGTCCGACTCTCATCGGTAACCCCCAAAATTGGGAAACTACTTTACAGAATAAGTCACTGGGTAAACCCACGTTATATTCTTGAAATTGGCACATCTGTTGGTATAAGCACGATGTACATAGCGGCAGCAACTCCTTTTGCCAAAATTACTACACTTGAAGGCAATCCCGACAAAATTGAACAGGCACTTAAAAACTTCTCGCTCTCAAGTTTAAACAACATAACACTAATTGAAGGTGACTTCAACTTAACGTTGAACATGGCGCTGTCATCACAACCTAGGCTCGACATGGTTTTCTTCGATGGCAACCACCAAACCGAACCTACATTACACTACTTTAAACAGTGCCTTGAATTAAGCCACGATAAATCGGTTTTTATTTTCGATGATATACGTTGGAGCAAGGAGATGTTTAACACATGGCAAATTATAAAAGGGCACAAATCTGTTAGCATTAGCATTGACCTTTTCAATATGGGTATCCTCTTTTTTCGGGAAGGAATATCAAAACAGCATTTCAAAGTAAACTTTTAATCACATTGTAAGTCAAAAGAGTATTCTCAAACACAACAATTATGAGTAACGACTGGTTAATAGACATAACAAACATTAAAAAATACTACAAGGTAGGAACCGTTATTGTGAAAGCTCTGGAAGGTGTTTCGCTGCATATTGGGAAAAACGAGTACGTTGCAATAATGGGGCCATCCGGTTCTGGTAAATCAACCCTGATGAATATTCTTGGATGCCTCGACACTCCTACCAGTGGGCAATACATCCTAAACGGCACCGATGTTAGCAAGTTGGAAGACGACAGGCTGGCCGAAATCAGGAACAAGGAGATTGGATTCGTTTTTCAGACCTTTAACCTTTTACCTAGGTACACCGCCCTCGAGAACGTAATGCTGCCTCTTATATACGCGGGCATCAGTAAAACCGACAGGGTTGACATGGCCATTAAATCGCTTCAAAACGTTGCCCTCGACGATAGGATGGAGCACAAACCCAACGAACTGTCGGGTGGTCAACGCCAACGTGTTGCCGTTGCCCGTGCCCTAGTAAATAATCCATCGATTATTCTGGCTGACGAGCCAACCGGAAATTTGGATTCAAAAACCTCGATTGATATAATGAATCTTTTCGAAGAGATTTACCAGCAAGGTAACACTATAATTGTTGTAACCCACGAGGAGGAGATTGCACGCCATGCACGAAGAATAGTTCGTTTGCGTGACGGTTTAATAGAAACAGACGAGGTAAACCCCGAACCAACAATGATTCAAAAAGTTGTGTTAAACGAGTAGGAATATTTCCTGACAAACGATAACAGCAATAGATTCTAAAATATATTTTGGAATCTATTTTTATATTAAACAGGATTTATTCAATTTAATTAAAATAGCCAATAAATTGAACATTTTTCATGATATTGTATTTAATAGTAAGGATTAATGTAAAACAATACTAATAATTACTTCAAGTGAAAATTTACACAAAAACCGGAGATAAGGGGACGACCTCGCTAATTGGTGGAGCAAGAGTTCCAAAGTATCATTCTAGAATTGAGGCCTACGGAACTTTAGATGAACTAATGGCCTTTGTAAGCCTTTTGAGAGAACAGAATGAAATTGACCACCCTACAAAACTAATGCTGGGGGAAATACTTGACAGGCTAATGAGCTGCGCATCTATACTCGCTGCCGACTGCAGCGATTGTAAGGTGAAAATTCCGCAGATTTACTCATCCGATTTTGAATCGCTGGAGAAATGGATGGACAGTATGGATTCAGAACTTGAGCCACTTACATCTTTTATAATCCCCGGAGGGCATCAGACCGTTTCACTATGCCATGTTTCACGAACAATTTGTCGAAGAGCAGAACGGCTCGCAATTAAGCTTGCCGAAGAAACACCCGTACCCGAAAACGTGATAGTTTACCTTAACCGTTTAAGCGACTATTTCTTTATGCTTGCTCGTTTTCAAGCAAAAAAATTGAATGTAGAGCAAATAATTTGGCAACCAAAGGTATAGTATCAATATATTTTTTATATTTGCAATTACACTAAAAATACATAAAACGCTATTAATCAGTAAATTAACACATTATCTGATATGTATTGGACACTTGAACTTGCATCGAAATTAGAGGATGCACCCTGGCCAGCAACAAAAGATGAGCTTATAGATTTCGCTATTCGCTCTGGTGCTCCCCTCGAAGTAATTGAAAACCTCCAGGAGCTGGAGGATGAAGGTGAAATATATGAGAGCATTGAGGATATTTGGCCCGATTACCCAACAAAGGAAGATTTCTTTTTTAACGAAGATGAGTATTAGGCAACACTAAAACTAGGAAGATTAGCCCTTTGCTGACAAGCATTTTTCAGAGAACCCTGCCAAGCTGTAACGTTTCGGCGGGGCTTCTTTTTAGTGATCTGTACAGATTTGCCTTCTTTTCAACAATGGAGTGGTTGCCAATATTTAACCCATCAGGAACAATTTCGTATTTACTTTTTGGTCGTAAGCCACTGTTCCAGGTAAAGCCCACCAAGGTAACATCCTCATAAGCCACTTTATCAATAGGGAATAGCGTTGCTGTTGGTTTGCTCCTGAAAAGGATGCTCGACACGGTTCCTTCGCGAATGCTAATTGATAAGTTAACACTTTCGGCTCTATTAGCAGCAACAATCTGCCCTTTATCACGAACGTAGTATACTGTTTGCCCGTTCCCCATCACATCGAGTTTACTAAGTTTTCCCTCCCTGAAAAACGCCTCCATCTCTTTACCCTTAATCTGGTTAAATCGTGAAGAATCTTCCTGCGAGCAAATAAATGCCGATCCTTTGAAGAACATCTTATCAATAAAATTATTTTTATATCTGCTAACAATATGGTCGGCGCTAAGCTGATTATCCTGATTCCACACGTAAGGGTTAACATGCATATGGAGCAATGAGTCGGAAGTATTGAGGACAAGCGAATCGCAAACACCCTGAAAATCGTTTCTAAAGAATTTTACTTCTCCTATCCCTTTAAGAATCCTGTATGTTGAGTCTGGCTTCGAGCTATCAAAAAGGATTGATTTGGCAGTAAACTTATTCGCCCTAAGGTACAGAGAATCTCCCTCGTTGGAAACCATCACCATCAAAGGGTTTTGTGTTACCAATGCATCCTTGGTATGTTCCCAATACTGGGCTTCACCTCCATAAATAATTGTATTTTGGGTAGTATCAATAATAACCACATTACCTTGCGAATGTGCGAAACCTTCTTGCTGGTCGTAAAAAATTTTATCTCCAGAAATTTTCTGGGCGCCATAGTCGATAAATGCGTTAACGGCAAAATCGGCCTGCTTCTTCTCCCGGTTGTACCACCCCTTCTCGCTATAAATGTAACCATCGGGGTTGTAAACTCTTGTTGGCCCATGGAAATTTGCAATTTCAGTTTCGGAGTTGTACTCAAGCGAATCGGTGTTAATTAAGAAGTCGGGGTTTTCGAGCACTACGTCCCCTCCAAAGTAATACTGTTTGGATTTTGAGTTGTAGATTCCCCTGTCACTGCTGAGTTTACTATCAGAACTTGTTATAATCCCTCCATTAAAATAGTTTGCAACATTCGATGATGAGTTGAAATCGAGAAACTGGGTAACGAGAACAGCCTCCTGGTCAACCATTCGAACAATGTCCCCTCGTATCTTCCCAATCCTTGAGTTCCCGTCATAGTAAAGCACATCTCCATAAAGTTTGGTTCCCTGCTGGGAAACAACAACATTCCCAAAGGCATCAAAACGTTGTGTCCCAGAATAATCGTAAACGCTATCGCATTCAAGCGTTATTCCATCGTGATAAATAAGGACGTTCCCAACGATTCTTCTGATAGTCTTTCCGTCCTTTTTGAGGTTTCTTGCATAACCTGCTCGCTTTATTTCAATACTTCTCCTCTGCTGCGCACTCAAAAAATGTGGTGATTGCAGCAGCAGGAACAACATGAAAGCAAACGCTGGGAATCGCAAAACAGGAAACAACCTCATTTAACGGAAAATATTATGAATGGATTACTTAACCCAACCATCTAGTCTAAATTCACATTTGACAAACGATGGGTCAATTTTTATATACGTAGTTTTTGTTGCCTTTGCAACCCACTCCATGAAAACATCCTGCTCCTTCTTACTTTTAGCGATTGTTTGTATTGTAGCATAATCGTCTTTCAGGTTCGCACGGTGAGTAGGGATGATTCGGGTAACCGTAATGATTTTATAAATAATGTTGGCGTGCTCGTCACGCGATTCAAAAGGTTCGCTAATTTCACCAACATTTAGATTTTTGATCACAAAAAAATCTGTTGGTGGTAGATGCTCCTTCTCAAACAGAGAGGTTCCTGTTTGGGCATTAATCATAATTCCTCCTCCAACTCTGGTTTTAGTATCTTCTGAGAATAATCTGGCAGCATTAATAAAACTAATTGAATCGGAACGTATTTTATACGCAATACTATCTAGCCGTTGTGAAGTTTTCATTAGCACCTCGGAGGAAAAGGAAGGTTTCATAAGAATATGCCTAACATTAACCTGATCCCCTCGCTTCTCTATCATTTGGATAATATGGAAACCGTACTCACTTTCAACAATTTGGCTAACCTGCCCTTCTTTTAGGCTGAAGGCAACGTCGGCAAAACTTTTCACTAGCTCCTCACGCGATCGGAACCCTAACTCTCCACCCTTTGTGGCCGAAGCCCTATCCTCCGAGTAGGCAACTGCTAACGGAGCAAAACGTTCACCTTTAAGGATCCGTTCTCGAATCTCGAGCAACCGTTCACGAACCTGAAATTTTGCATCGCCAGAAGAGGATGGGTATAAAACTATCTGCCTTAGCTCATACTGCACGGGCACTTGTGGCAAGCTATCCTGGGGGATGGTTTTATAAAAATCTTTCACTTCCGATGGAGTGATGCTAACATTCTCAACAAGTTTCGAACGCATTTGCTGGGTTAGCTGCGTTTCTTGAATCATATCCCTTATATCATCCTTTATCTGAAAGATAGATTTGTTGAAGTATTTCTCAAGGGCAGCCTCAGATCCCACCTGATTAATGAAGAAGTTAAGCCTTCGTTCCATCTCTCCCTCAACCATCATCTCATTTGATGGGAGACTATCTATCATGGCCTGATGAAGCAAAAGTTTATGGATTAACATTTCTTCAAGAACGTTACATTTCACATCGCCATCGGGCAGATAACCTTGCATTTTCATTCTGAGTACTTCCTGTTCAATATCAGAAAGAAGGATCATGTCGGCTCCTACAACAGCAACCACCTGATCGATTACCTCCTGTGAACTAGCTGTATGAAAATTAAAAGCTGCTAAAAATGCAGCCAGAATAAAACTTTTTGTTTTTTTAAAATTGATTGTCATGTATAGCAAGATGTTTACTCAACGTATATGTTGAAATGGTTATGGTTTCGGGCATCGTTATATATCTTGGCTTCTATGTCCATTATAAGCCTCTGTTTTCTTTTGTTAAGAAGGATGCTTCTAACGTTATTTTTTTCGTAGCTAAAGGGTGAGGTTTCGCCTTTCCTAGCAATATCGCGTACATTCAACAGGTATGCGAAAGTTTCGTCCTCATACTCAATATGTTTACTTCTTGTAAGAATCACATCGACATTCTCAATAGGTTCTGGGAATTCGCGAAGTATTCTTGAAAGTGGTACCCACATGTCGTTAAAGTAATCGTACTTAATTGCCACCTGGTAAGCTAAGTTATCAAGTGTTTTTATATCATCCTCTTTATCTGAACGGTAAAGCATTCTTATTCGTTCGTAGTAGGTATCGTCCTTACGTATTTTAATAAAAAGTGCTTTAACCACATTCTCATTCAAAGTAAAATTTGAGAGGTTATCGGTGTAGTATTTTTCTAGCTCAGATGCAGACACGAAAGTATCCATTCTTTGCTGGATATACTCCTGCTCATACTTAAAAATAAGTAGTGATGATCGGTAGTCGTCTAACTGCTGCGAAACATCCTTCTGTTCAGGGCTTAAATTCTTTTCTGCTCTGTTCAGCATGAGTTGCTTCCTTACCCATCTATCAACAAATGCTTTTAGTACTTGCAGGCTATCAGCACCGGTCATACTTCCATTGAAAATATTTTGAACATCCGACACGTATAAGTACTTGTCGTAAACCCGTGCCAATGGCTCCTGTTCCTTATTTTGGTTTTTAATGCAGCTCCAAATCAGGGTGAAAACCAAGAGAGTTGCTATTACGATTATATAGTATTTTTTCATTCAGTCCTAGTTTTCAAAACAAATCCATTTAACACTACACAAAGAAACAAATTGCTATAAAACAAATTGCTATGATGAAAGTTAATTTAGGTTAGCTTTCATTTTTTCGAACACATCCTGATTAACTACAACGGGATGTTTCGCCTTTAATTTATTCAACCACTCGGCCTCTAAAAATTCTTGATAATCTGCAATTACCTGACCTCTAATATCATTTAATGGTTTAGGTTCGTTCTCGTTAACACTAATAAACTTTACAAACCGGAACCCATTTTCATGTTTTGCTACAGGGGAAATGCCCTTATCCCAATTTTCAAAACCTTTTATAATGGCATCGTCAATACCACATGCGTAAGGTTCAATGGTAAGCTGCGAAATGCTATCGGTAATAAATTTACTTGAAAGTTCGGTGTCGGTTAACTTTGCTCCCTTTTTTGATGCAACCAGTTTTGCTGCTTTTTTTGCAATATCTTCGCTGTTTGAGAGGTACATTTTAGCATGAGCTCTTTTATCCCAACTGTACTTTAAAATATTCGACTCATAAAAGTTTTGCAGCCCTACAGTATCGGATGAAGCCTTCCCCCATACATTCATATCGGTGATCTCGAAAAGCAGGATTCCATCATGGTACTCCTTCATGAGGAAGTAAAAATCATCATTCTCCTTAAGTAACCTATTCTCTTCAAATTGAAGAATTGTTTCATCAACAAAATCGTTGTAAACCCTCTCAACAAAAAGTGAAAACGGAAGACTGGTCGGGTTTTTCTGGGCATTCTCCACCCTTTTTGCCAGCATTTCAAGGCTGTATGGTTGGTTTGCAAAAGTAAATACTTGCTGTTCCATGGCAACTTCAGGAATCTTCCAGGCTCCTTTGTATAAAGAGGAATCGAGCATCTCAACCATGGTTTTAATTACGTTTGTATCCTGAGAGAAGCCGTTTTTCAACTTTAGCTGTTCAATAAAACTCCTCCTGCTAAGTAGCATTCTGTTATCGCGAGTAATTTTGTTTTTAATTTCTGGCAGCATCTCTTCATATGTTCCAACATCTTTTTTATCGATTCGTTTTATAACATGCCATCCGAATCCTGTACGCAGGGGTTCGGAAACTTGCCCATTCTTATCGAGCGCAAAAGCGGCTTGCTCAAACTCAGGCACCATTCTACCAGCACCAAACCAAGGGAGTTCCCCACCATTCTTAGCCGAACCAGGATCATCACTGAATTGGCGAGCCAGGTTTGCAAAATCTTCATTATTCAATACCTGCTTATATACCATATCGAATTTTTTCTTTGCTTCTGCCTCCTTCTCGGGAGCTGTATTTTGAGGAATTGCTACCATGATATGGGCAACCTTAATTTGCCCACGAGCAGGTCGCTTATCGTGAACTTTAACAATATGATAGCCATACCTTGTTCTAACTGGCATTGATATTTCTCCAACGGGGGTTCTATAAGCAGCATTTTCAAATGGGTACACCATTTGAAAAACCGAGAAGTATCCAAGAAAACCATTGTTTCGTTTTACCGAAGGATCGTCGCTGGTTGCCCGAGCCACAACCTCAAAGGGTTCTCCTTTTAGTATGCGTTCCCTAATGTTCATCACTTTATTATACAAGGCAACCGTATCTTCGGGGGTTGACTTTTCAGGAACCGAAATTAGAATGTGGCTAGCACTTACCTCATAACGCATACGTTGGTAGGCTTCTTCAATTAACTTTTTTTCCATTTCCGGATCGTTCAGGTATGGCTGCACTAGCTGTTTCCGATAACCATCAAGTTCCTGGGTGAAGCTACTTTTCTTATCAAGCCCCTGCGAAATTGCTTCAACAACCTTTAACTTGTAATTTATGAATAAGTTAAGGTACTCAGAAAGTGATTTTTTATCGGCTTCGCTAACCATCTGGTTGTTTTTAAGGTAAATCCTTTCAAACTCTTGGCTGGTAACTTTCTCGTCTCCTATTGTCAACAGTACTTCTTCCTTCGTATTTTGGGCAAAAGATGAAAGCTGCAAAATGAACAGCGCAAGAAATAATAACCTGTTAATCCATTTCATGGTATTCGGTTTTTTTTAGTATTCTTTAAAAATTTTTATTATTCTTCGGTAAAATTAAAATGCAGCTACGACCTGCTATAATTTGGTGCTTCACGAGTAATTGCCACATCGTGAGGATGACTCTCGGTAACTCCAGCATTTGTTATTCTAACAAACTTGGCTCCTTTAAGGGTTTGAACGTTAGCTGCACCACAGTACCCCATTCCTGCCCTTAACCCACCAACCAGCTGGTAGAACACTTCGTTGAGAGTTCCCTTGTATGGTACGCGAGCTACAATTCCCTCAGGAACCAATTTTTGAATGTCATCCTCCACATCCTGAAAATACCTATCTTTTGAGCCTTGCTGCATGGCCTCAACGGAACCCATTCCTCTGTATGATTTAAACTTTCTTCCATTAAAGATTATTGTTTCTCCGGGGGATTCTTCCACACCTGCTAAAAGCGAGCCAGCCATAATGGTATCGGCTCCGGCTGCAATAGCTTTTACTATATCACCGGAGTATCGAATTCCGCCATCAGCAATTATGGGGACTCCTGTATCCTTTAACGCAACCGATACATCGAAAATTGCGTTAAGTTGAGGAACACCAACCCCTGCAATTACACGGGTTGTACAAATCGAGCCAGGGCCAATGCCCACTTTAACAGCATCGGCACCCGCTTTAACCAAAGCGATGGCTGCCTCGGCAGTTGCAATATTTCCAACTACTACATCCAACCCAAGGAATTCTTTCTTAACCTGCTTCAACATATCAATAACTCCCTTGGTATGCCCATGGGCAGTATCAATAACAATTGCATCAACTTTTGAATCAACAAGAGCCCTAATTCTATCGAACGAATCAGGTGTTACTCCCACTCCTGCAGCAACTCGTAGCCGTCCTTTATTATCCTTGCTTGCATTGGGATTGTCCTTCACCTTTGTGATATCCTTGAACGTTAACAGGCCAATCAACCTGTAATTATCGTCAACCACGGGTAATTTCTCAATTTTATGCTGGTGAAGAATCGCTGTGGCCTTGTCTAAATCAATCGATTTTGTGGTGGTAATCAGACCTTCTTTTGTCATTACCTCATGAATCGGTCGTTTAAAATTCTCCTGAAAGCGTAAATCGCGATTGGTAACAATTCCAATTAGGGTTTTGGTGCTGTCAACTACTGGAATGCCTCCAATGTGGTACTCTTTCATTAAATTCAATGCATCGCCAACTGTTTCATCGGGACCTATTGTGATTGGGTCGTAAATCATTCCACTCTCGGCTCGCTTCACAGTTTTCACCTGCTTTGCCTGAGCATCTATTGACATATTTTTGTGAATAACTCCTATTCCCCCTTCACGAGCAATTGCAATTGCTAAGGCCGACTCAGTAACTGTATCCATAGCTGCCGAAACAATAGGTGCTTTTAAAGAAATATTTCTCGTGAAGCGGGTTGAAATATCAACGTTTCGGGGCATAACCTCCGAATAAGCGGGGATCAGGAGAACGTCATCAAACGTAAGTCCTTCGTTTACAATTTTTTCTGAAAGGAACGACATGGCTGTTTTGGTGTTTTTTTTGAGCTGCCAAGTTACAAAATAATGGCTTTCACACAAAGGGTTACCAGCTATTTATATTGAATTTCATGTAAAATACATCGATGGTGGTAAAGGGAACGTTCACATTGTTGCTAGCTTAATAAAAACCATTAGTTTTGTATGAAGTATAACATTGGTTTGAATCATTTCGAAAAAATATTATTTCAATACTGGGGTTTCCAGAAATTTAGGTCGATACAAGAGGAAATAATCCAATCGGTATACGATGGGCATGATACATTGGCGCTGATGCCCACGGGCGGGGGCAAGTCTATTACTTTTCAGGTACCCGCCCTCGCAAAAGATGGCATCTGCGTAGTGGTAACTCCCCTAATTGCGCTAATGAAGGATCAGGTTGAAAACCTGAAGAAGAAGGGAATAAAAGCCGTTGCGCTTCACTCAGGCATGAACCGACACGAGTTGGAAATTGCCCTCGACAACTGTGCATACGGAAACTACAAGTTTATTTACCTCTCCCCCGAAAGGTTGGGAACCGAACTTTTCAGGGTTCGGCTTCAAAAACTAAAGGTAAACCTTATTGCCATTGACGAATCGCACTGCATTTCGCAGTGGGGCTACGATTTTCGCCCCTCGTACCTAAAAATTGCCGACCTGCGAGAGCTGCTACCCACCGTTCCATTCCTTGCTGTTACAGCAACAGCTACGCCCGAAGTTGTTGACGACATACAGCGTAAGCTGGGTTTTCTTGAAGAGAGAGTATTCAGAATGAGCTTCGAACGCAAGAACCTCATTTACCTGGTTAGAAATGTGGAAGATAAAAACAAACACCTACTTCGCATTGTTCAAAATATCCCAGGAACCGGAGTTGTTTACGTACGAAACAGGATGAAAACCAAAGAAGTTGCAACGTTCCTACAGAAGGAGGGTTATTCGACTGACTACTACCATGCGGGGCTTTCCTCGGAGATTCGAAATGCGAAACAGGACGACTGGCAAAACAACAGAACCCGCATAATTGTATCAACCAACGCCTTCGGGATGGGAATTGATAAGCCCGATGTTCGTTTTGTAGTTCATATGGATTTACCCGACTCGCCTGAAGCATACTTCCAGGAGGCAGGAAGAGGCGGTCGCGACGGGAAACTAGCATACGCCATAATGCTTTTCAACAACTCCGATAAAACAAAAATTCAGCAAAGAATTGATACGGCTTTCCCTGAGCCCGATGAAATTAAGCGAACCTACCAGGCCCTCTGCTCATTTCTCGGTGTTGCCTACGGAGGAGGGAAGGGTGAAGTTTACGACTTCAATCTCATGGATTTCGCTTCAGCCTTCAAACTGAGTTCAACCAAAGCATACAGCTCCCTGAAATTTTTAGAGAGAGAAGGTTACATTGAGCTAACAGATGAACTTGATAACCCTAGCAGAATGATTATCATTGTTGACAAAAATGAACTATACAAGTACCAGGTTGCTAACTCGGATATGGATGGTTTTATTAAGCTACTCCTTCGGAACTTTGCCGGATTGTTTAGTGATTACGTTCGTATTGATGAAAACTATATAGCAAAGCTAAGTGGACTTCCTATAGCAAAGGTTACCGAAAACCTATTGAAGTTGAGTAAAGCAAAAATTACAAACTACATACCCAGAAAAAAAACACCGTTAATAATTTTCACCGAGGAGCGGCTCGATGAAAAGAACCTCCTTATTAGCAAAGAGAACTATAACGACAGGAAACAACGCTACCTATCACGGGTTAACGCAATGCTCTCCTACGCCGAGGGAACTACAAAATGCAGAAGCCAATCGCTGCTCGAATACTTTGGAGAGAAGAATGCCTACCGATGCGGTAAGTGCGATGTTTGCACATCGCGAAACGAACTGAACATGAGCAAGTATCAATTCGATAAGATTCTTGAAAAGGTGAAACTCTCCCTTCTAGAAAAGCCTTACAGTATAGAGGAGCTAATTGACAACATAAGCCATCCTGCCGAAAGAACAACCACCGTAATACGTTGGTTACTTGATAATAGCAAAATAATTAAGAATAATGAAGGGCTTCTAAGCTGGAACAAATAATTTTTACTAAGGGTACAAACCTACTTTAGCTGCGAACTCAACCCATGCCTTAGCCCCCTCATGCTAGCCACTCTTGCCCTAACTGTACCAACAATAATGGGTGATTCAACAAGCAACGGAATATGGTTCTCATCGTCACTTACCCAAACAAACATGTACTGCCCTTCCTCAAAAACATCCCCAGCAATTAAGCTTACTCGAAACTTCATAGTTTTAAACCTGCCCATTCCCTTCACGTTCTTCACCTCCCTACCAACAAACGTGTAGTTTGCATGATACAATTCTCTGTCGAGCACTATGGTCACAGGGAATGTTGCCCCAGCAACAACGTCCTTAAAATCAAGGTTCCGGGTTGCATAAATGGCCGATACTATGTCATAGGTACACGGCTCAAGCCTAACTGATTCGAACAGGTTCGGCCCGTCCCTTCTTTTTTCACGAGCATTTACTAATAAATTTGGCCAGTTGAAAGTGTACTCGTTCTCCTTGGTGAATCCGCCCTCATAAATATCACGGTTAAAATAAATTGGCTTAAGGGTAACCGGATTTACCCATGATTCGTATAGATCGCGAACCTTGAAGAACCAGTCGTAGAATGGATACGAGTATCCCACTGCATGAAGGTGAAGAGCATCAACGCCCAGCTTCTTCTCGCTTTTTACTGTAAATTTGGCTTCGCCAACATCGGTCCAAATAAAGAACCATGTGTAGCTTAAAACGTAGGTAATCTCTTCGCCAACCCTAAACGAAGTATTTACCACATCGCATTTTTCATATTCCTGCGAGGAAACATAAGGCAAAGAGGAACAAAATACCAGCAACAAAAGAAGTATGGCTCGCATTTAAAAACTTTATTCTATTTTAACAATGGCAAAATAACATTAGTTTTGTGGGCAAAACTATGGAATTAATAATTCGTTGTAATGAATAACGATTAATGAAGCTCAATATTTCAAGTATCACAAATTTTTGGCTGCTAACCCTGCGAAAGTTAGGGGAAAAAAGGTTACTGCTGGTTTTAAGCGGAGTTGTAGGTATATTAAGTGGGTTGGCGTCGGTTATTCTTAAAAATACAATTGGGTTCACACATAACTTACTGGAAAGAATACTAGAAAAGGGGTCGATTAGCTATATCTTTCTAGCGTTGCCAGGGATTGGAATAATACTAACATTCCTCTTCGTTAAATACTTAATTAGAGACAATATTGGGCATGGGGTTTCTCGAATACTATACGCTATTTCGAGGAATAATAGCAGAATAAAACGCCACAACACATACTCCTCCATAGTTTCCAGCACAATAACCATTGGCTTTGGCGGTTCGGTTGGTGCCGAGGCTCCTATTGTTTATACTGGAGCAGCCATTGGCTCCAACGTTGCCCAATTCTTCAGGCTCAACTACAAGAATATGACCCTGTTGTTAGGTTGCGGGGCAGCAGCAGCCATCGCCTCAATTTTCAAGGCTCCACTTGCAGGTTTAATTTTTACGCTGGAAGTTCTTATGCTCGATTTAACGATGGCCTCAATAGTTCCATTGCTAATTGCTGCAGTTACAGCAACCACTGTATCCTACTTCCTTCTTGGGAAGGATGTTCTCTTCACTTTTGAAATTGTTGAACAGTTTGCATTATACAAAATCCCTTTCTTTATAATTCTGGGCGTTTTTTGCGGAATGATTTCCTTCTACTTCACCCACACTGCTATGCGTATAGAAGGGAAATTCGCAAACGTAAAAAACCCCTACAAGAAGGCAATTTTTGGTGGACTAATACTGGGGCTACTTATTTTTCTCTTCCCACCGCTCTACGGAGAAGGTTACGACACACTGCAAACGTTACTTGGGAGCGAGCCTCAGGAAATCCTTAAAAATAGCCTGTTGTACCCGCTGCACGAGAACCAATGGGTACTCCTCGCATCGCTGGCATTGCTTCTTATTTTTAAAGTATTTGCAATGGCTGCAACAACTGGGGCAGGAGGAATTGGGGGAACCTTTGCACCTACCCTTTTCATGGGTGGTGTTGCCGGTTTTTTTATGTCGAAGCTTACAAACATTGTTTTCGGAACGAACTTAAACGAAGGGAACTTCACCCTTGTTGGAATGGCTGGAATGATGGCTGGAGTTATGCACGCACCTCTTACCGCTATATTTTTAATTGCCGAATTAACAGGGGGTTACGCTTTATTTATCCCTCTTATGATTACGTCAACCATTGCATATTTAACAATTATGTATTTTGAACCGCACTCAATATACACCAAAAGACTTGCGGCTAAGGGAGAACTAATAACTCACCATAAGGACAAGGCTGTGCTAACGCTTCTAAGGTTAGGCAATGTTGTTGAGAATGATTTCATTGTGCTTAACCCTGACGACACGCTTGGAAAAATGGTTAAAGCAATAAGCAAAACAAAAAGGAATATTTTCCCGGTTGTTGACCCCTCAGGTATCATGCTAGGAATCGTTCTTCTTGATGATGTTCGGGAACTTATGTTCAACACAGAAAAGTATGAGAACACCTATGTGAGGGAGCTAATGACAATCCCTCCTGAATTTATCATCGCCGATGAGCCCATGGACTTGGTTATGAGAAAATTTGAGGAAACTAACGCGTGGAATCTACCTGTAATTGACAAAGGGAAGTACCTTGGATTTGTGTCAAAATCAAAGATTTTCTCTGCCTATAGGAATATGCTTGTCCAATTCTCAGACGAGTAAACTAAATGTATCTTTTTCACTGATTATCTGTATATTATAAATAATCATTTTGAGTTCCCCGCCAACTCTTCAAGTCTTTTTAAATCAAGAATCAATATACTTTTCCCCTTCAGGCGAATAATTCCATTAGAGTTAAACTCAGAAAGCATTCGAATAACATTCTCACGCGAAAAACCAATCATGCTGGCTATCTCATGTCTGCTCAAAAGCAATGTGAATGAAGCTTGTTTATGAATGTCTTTCGAAAAATGAAGCAGCAACTTCGCCAACCTTTCTCTTATACTATTACGGTTCATGTAACTTAGCTTTTCTATCAACGGTGTTACAACCCTCTTATTGCTATACTCCATTAACGACATGGCAGCTCTTCCATTTTGCTCAAGAGTGCTTAGAAAGAATTCTATCGGGAAAAACTGGATGGTAACCTGTGAGAGTGCCGTAATGCTATACCTGTGTTTGGTAGAACCCAAAAAGATTGGAATCCCTATCATATTAACAGCAGGAATAATATCAATAATAAAAGTGTTGCCTCCTTCTTCTGTCTCAACTTTAACAAACCCATTAAGGATAATCATCACGTTGGTTATAAACTCTCCTTTCTTAATTATCACATCACGTTTGGTATAATGCACTACCGTTGATTTTTTTTCAAGTAACTCAAGTTCCGCAGGGTTGAGTACCGACTTTAACCAAATTAACTCTGCCATAATTATTGTGAAATTGATTTCTAAATATATTTTACGTTGGAAAATACAAAAAGCTCTATTTAACAAACGAATTGTGATTATTGATAACTCTGCATGGTATAAACAGCACAAAAAGCTAGATTAATGCTAATATTTAGCCTGTTTTAGAAATAAATTTCGATAATTAAAAAAAGTTACTCCTCTTTTTACAATTTATGGCTCATAAAAAAATAAATAAGTAAGTTAGGTTTAGTATATTTGCATACAATTTTAAAACGAAAGAATTATGGATTCAGCTAGCCAATACGAAGGGAAAACCATTCTTATTGTTGAGGATGATAACATTAGCCGAGCCCTTTACCGCGAAGTTCTTAAAAATAAGGGCATTACGATGCACTTTATGAAAACTGGTGCCGAGGCCATTGACTATTTCGAAAACAATCCTGTTCCTGATTTGGTATTAATGGACATTCGCCTTCCCGATATAAATGGGCTTGATGTGTCGAAACAGATTCTTGCAAAACACCCCGAAACCCGAATAGTGGCCCAAACAGCATTCGCCCATTCCAACATGGAAGAAGCATGCTACGAAATTGGCATGGTTGCATTTTTAAACAAACCAATAAGTAACTTCTCTATTCAAAAAATTCTTAACATATTGGGCCAGTCCTAATTCAATAATCAATTTGCTGCCAACACAAAAACACATAACTTTGTGCAAAAAATAAATAATATGCAACGAGATAAAACTGTATTTGACCTCATTGAGCAGGAAAAACAACGCCAGATGCATGGCATAGAGTTAATTGCATCCGAAAACTTCGTTAGTCCACAGGTACTTGAAGCAATGGGCTCAGTACTTACCAACAAGTACGCCGAAGGGTACCCAGGAGCACGTTACTACGGAGGGTGCCAAATTGTTGACCAAACCGAGCAGCTAGCTATTGACAGGTTAAAACAACTTTTCGATGCCGAGTACGCAAACGTGCAACCGCACTCAGGAGCGCAGGCCAACATGGCCGTTTTTATGGCTGTTATGCAACCAGGCGATACTTTCCTTGGATTAGATTTGTCGCATGGTGGACACCTTTCTCACGGATCACCAGTGAACATGTCGGGAATTTGGTACAACGCAGTTTCGTACGAAGTAAAAAAAGATACCGAAACCGTTGACTACGATCAAATGGAGAAGCTGGCGCTGGAGCATAAGCCGAAGCTTATTGTTGGCGGAGCATCAGCATACTCGCGCGAGTGGGATTACAAGCGCATGCGTGAAATTGCCGACAAGGTTGGCGCCATCCTCCTTATCGACATGGCTCACCCAGCAGGACTAATTGCTGCCGGTTTACTCGATAACCCAGTAAAATACGCCCACATTGTTACATCAACAACCCACAAAACCCTTCGTGGACCCCGTGGCGGTATTATTCTTTTGGGTAAAGATTTCGAGAATCCTTGGGGGATAAAAACACCCAAAGGTGAAATTAAAAAAATGTCGCAAATACTTAACAGCAGCGTATTCCCTGGAATACAAGGCGGACCACTTGAGCACGTAATTGCCTCCAAAGCGGTAGCATTTGGAGAAGCGTTGCAACCCGAGTACAAGGATTACCAAATTCAGGTTAAAAAGAATGCTGCAGCAATGGCAAAGGCATTCATTAACAAGGGTTACAAAGTTGTTTCAGGTGGAACCGACAACCACTCCATGCTCATCGACTTACGTACTAAGTTTCCCGATATTACAGGTAAGAAGGTTGAAAACACTCTGGTTCTGGCCGATATTACCATTAACAAAAATATGGTTCCTTTCGACTCCCGATCGCCTTTCCAAACCTCAGGCATTAGAGTCGGCGCACCAGCAATTACAACCCGTGGGTTGAAAGAAGAGCACATGCCCATAATTGTTGATTTTATTGACGAGGTTATTTCGAACATCGACAACGAAAAGGTAATTGATGGCGTTAGGGAAAAGGTTAACAAGCTTATGCACGATTTCCCTCTATTTGCTTGGTAATAATTAAACTAAAATAATGCTAAACCCTGTCCGATGTTGGACAGGGTTTTTTGCTACCAACCAAATTTTGCAAATAATTTTCATCAATTTTATTCAATAAAAAACGAAATGGGTTACCTTTGGATAGATAATTCCTAAACCAATCCCAAAACTATGGAACCGTTCTCGATAAACCTTAACCAAATGGCCGAAAAGGGAGGTCGTTATAAGCGGATGCTCATTTTTCTAACAGCAATTTTCCTAATTATTTCCCTTGGAACATTCTTTATTTTTTACAGCAAGGACGACCCCAAAGAGTGGATATTTTTGGCTTTTGCGGTTTACTCACTTGCCTTTATTTACTTCGGTTACGTGGGGTACAAAGCCGAAATGTTTGTGAATAGCGATGACTATGCCCTTGAGTACCAGTTTGGTTTCTTTAAAAAGGTTCCGCAAAAAATAATTTGGGAAACCATTGTAAAAGTTAAGTTAGGCCCCGCTTACCTGGCATTCTTCAAAAAAACAGGCAAACGAAAAGTTATTCAGCTTGGCTGGTTGCCCTACGCCAAAGTGGTTGAAATAAAGGATAAGGTTCAGAAAGTTGCTGTTGAAAAAAACATTGAAGTTGAAGTTGCCGATTACCAGAAAGGGTAAAAAAATCTTATCGTCCAAGTAGCCTATCAATTAAGCTCCGCTTAGGTTTATCCATTCTTGTTCGAAACTCAGGACAGTCGGGTTCGTCTGTTCGTTTGTTCTTCTCAGGGGGAGTATAGCCTGTTTTCCTGTTCCATACACCCTCGGGGTAAAGAATTATTCTTAAGCTATCCTCATTTGTCTTAGGAAATTCAATAAAACGGGTACTTTTTGAACAGAGAATACTTGGATGGCTCGGATTTACCGGAAGCCTTATAGAAGTATTGTGATTTATTTTTGCCAATGGAACCTCCCTGACACCTACCTGTATTCCATGAAACAACTTTTCGGCCTCACTCTCAGTAGCACAAGCCGTTTGGTAAATTATGCGCCACTCAATATTGCTACTATTCAAGTTAGAATCAATATTGAAGAGTGCTGTAAGCCTAGCAGCAAGAAGCTGGTAGTAGTTCGTAATCCAATCCTCCTTTCGTACCGGATACTTCGTGAAAATAATATCAACGCTTACCGGTTTCAAAAACTCTCGAACGACCTGAAAATATGAAACATCCATCAGTTCATGCTTCGCATAGCCATTCTCAAGTAAAACATACCCACAACTAGTGCTCTTATCAAATACTGGAGTTTCAAGAACAGTTAGCGTTGAATCGAACCAGGAGGAGTGTGCAATTGGATTGTTTATAAATTCCGAAGGAAACTTTACCTCTTCATTCTGCCCAAACGAAAGAAGCGGAATGGTGAGCAACATAGCTTGCAGCAACCCTTTCGAGAAAAATATCATTCTTTATAAATTACTAAAAACCAAACGAGAAGATGCTAAACAAATTGCACTATCACTTGCTACAAATAAAAATTGGCACGAAAAATGATTAGTACATTTAAAATACGAAATATGAAACGATTTGTTTGGATACTACTAATTCTATTGCCAATATTTGCCAATGCGCAGAATTTTGTTCACTCTACGCCCCGTTGGTTTAAGAATCCACCAACCCAAAAGCATAAAGTTTACGGAACTGGAACCGCCTCGGCAAGCGACATGAAAACCGCGGAGCAAAAGGCTTTGCTCAACGCAAAACTTCAGGTTGCCAAACAGGTGGGAACGGTTGAATTTTCTGAAACCAAGAAAAATGGTTCAACCACCAAAAAGGAGTCCGTTGTGGCCGAACTCAAGGAGGTGAAAATTGTAAACCGTGCCTTCCGAAAAAAGAGAGGCAGGTACATTTCGTACGTTCTTATTGAGGTTGACAAGAGAAAGCAGAGCCGCTAAAACGGCCTAAAATGCCTGCAAAATCTCTTTCACCTTGCTAACTTTCTCGTTCAACAAATCCTTGTTTTTTGCTTCGGCAATGAACCTAAGGTACGGCTCGGTATTTGAAGGGCGAATGTTAAACCACCATTCCGGAAACTCAACCCGGTAACCATCAAAATCGAACGATGCTGTTGGCTTCTCAACCGAAACGAAATGTTCGCGAACGGCATCCATGGCCTCCTTCTTATTCTCAATGCGGAAGTTAATTTCTCCTGAATTTGCGTAGGTTTCGATGCGTGAAATCAGCTGTGAAAGTGTTCTTCCTTCCTTCTTAAATTTGCTGATTACGTTAAGAATTATTAGGCAAGCTAGCAAGCCCGAATCGGAGTAGTAGAAATCGCGAAAGTAGTAGTGACCAGCCAGCTCGCCACCATAAATGCCATCGATTTCACGCAATTTATGCGCAGCAAACGCGCGCCCAACGCGCCAAGTTCGCATTTCGCCACCCAATGGTTTCAGGTACTCTCCAACCGCTTTCGAGGTACGAATATCCTGAAGAACCAATCCCTTCTGCCCTTTCTCTTCAAGGAAGTAATGGCCTAAAAGCGCAATCATTAAATCGGGCGAAATGAACCGTGCATTCTCATCAACGAACATCACCCGGTCGGCATCGCCATCGAAAATAATACCTAAATCGCATCCCTTCTCTTTAACAAGATTTTGAAGGTCAACAACATTTTCGGGAACTAGGGGGTTTGCTTCGTGATTTGGGAATGTTCCATCGAGTTCGTCGAAAATATAGTTGGGCATATCGCCCAGCAAATCCTTTATTAGCAAGGCAGCCATTCCGTTCGAGCAGTCGATACCGATTTTCAGATGGCTGTAATCGCCAACGTACTGTTTCAGGAATTTAATGTATTCATCGCGAACATTGTAGTCAATAACTTTCCCTTTTGCTGCAGCCTTGGGCATGGGAGCGTTCGCCTTAATTTTCTCCTCAATTTCCTTCAGGCCGGTATCGTAACCAACGGGCAGGGCATTCTCACGGGAAACCTTCATTCCGTTATACTCCTTGGAGTTGTGCGATGCAGTAATTTGAACGGATGCATTAAAGCCATGCTTTGCCGTTGAGAAGTAAACCATTGGCGTGGTTGCCAGCCCTATGTTGTAAACATCGGCTCCGGCATCGGTAATTCCGTTACATAAGTATTCGAAAATTTCAGGCGATGAGGTTCGAACATCTCGCCCTACTAGCACTTTCTGAGTTTTCAAAAGTCCAACCAAATGGTAACCAACTTTATAGGCATCGTCCTTGTTAAAATCCTTGTTGTAAATTCCGCGGATATCGTATGCATGAAATGCTCCCATAGCTATTTTTTTGCTCGCTAAGATAAAAAAAATGATTGATACTTGGCAGATACTGCCAGAATTGGAAGTTTATAACGTTAACCTAAAATTTTACCAACCGTAGCAAAAAAGGAATCAATGTTAATGGGTTTGGTAATGTAGTCGTCGCAACCAACTTCCAACGCTTTTGCTCGTTCTTCGCTCATGGCGTTGGCCGTTTGTGCAATTATTGGGAGCAAGGGTCTAATTTTTTTTATTTCCCGAACAGCAGTGTAGCCATCCATCCGTGGTAGCTGAATATCCATTAAGACAACATCAATATCTTTATCGTTTTGACAATGATTTACTGCTTCCTCCGCACTTTTTGAAACTAAAAGTTCTGCTTTTGTTGGTTCAAAAATTTCGGTAAGGAGCATAATTGATTCTTCAACATCTTCAACAACAAGAACTTTTTTCCCTCCCCAGTATGGGACAGAATCTATTTGCTTGTCTGAGGAGCTAGTATACGAACCACATACTTTTCGATATGGAATTGTAAACCAAAATCTCGAACCAACCCCAGGTTCGGATTCAACGCCAATATCACCCCCCATAAGAGACACAATCCCTTTGCATATTGCGAGACCCAAACCAGAGCCTCCGTATACTCTTGTAACCGAATTATCAACTTGTCTGAAGCGTTCAAAAATGAGTTCGACATCACCCTTTTGGATTCCAATTCCAGTATCATTCACAAAGAAAAGAATTGTATCACCATTCAACCTATAGCCAAATTCAATGCTCCCTTTATTAGTGAATTTAATAGCATTGTTAATTAAATTCATTAACACTTGACGTAGCCTCTCTGAGTCAACCTCTGCCACTACTGAACTTTCAGGAGGAGTTAACCTTAATTCAATTTCATCTTTTTTTAATCGAACCTTTTCAGAGTTAAAAAGAATTAATAAATCGGTCAGTAAATCATTCAAATCGCATGATTTATTGCTAATTAGTATCTGGTTAGCCTCAATCTTTGAAATGTCGATAATATCATTAATTAAATTCAGCAGAACTTTTGAGTTAGATGTAATAATATCAACATAATGTTCAACCTTTTCTCTTGATAAGTCGGGACGCTGCTTCAATAACTTCGAGAAACCAACAATACCGTTCATTGGAGTTCGAATTTCGTGGCTCATATTTGCTAGGAAAGCGCTTTTTAAATGGTTCGATTCTTCGGCCTTCAATTTTGCCTCCTCAAGCATAACCTGCTGGTTATATAGCTCCTCGGAGTACTGTCGCTCCAGGCTAAGCTGTCTTCTTTTGAGCCACAGGATGTAAAGTAGCATTAAAATAACAATAACCAGAATTACTAACGTAGCCACTACGCTTATAACAATATCCCAGTGCTTTCTGATTAACTGATAAGGTGAATTTATTATTACTGATGACGTAGGAAGCTTTGTTCTTTTAATCCCAAATTTCTTTAACTGTTTATGACAAAAATAGTACTGCGTAGGGCCAACCGTAGGAGTAATTAGGTTGGGGCTTTTGCCCTGAAGTATTTCCAGGGCAATCTCACCTGCAAGGTAACCATGCGTAAAACCCGTCACGATTTTCCCACCAACAATACCATTATTTAAATAGAAATCCCAAGTTCCATAAATTGGAGCTACCGATTTGCTTGAAATTGCTATTAGCGGATCAAGGTATGTATAGTAATCGCCCCTACTATCGACATTGAATAACAAAAAAAGGATAACCGACTTCTCGTCCAACTTTGAAGTGAAATTAACAAGCTCATCATAAGTAAAATCGGTGAGTATCTCAATTTCAAAGTAATCCTTAAAATCGTTCACTAATCCTTCAACCTGACTTCTTAAAAGTTCCCCTGTAGTAGTCCGATCAATTATAGCGTACACCTTCGAGGCATCGGGATGAAGCCTTTTAATAATGTTTAAGTTTGAACGAACATCAACCTCTTCAATAACACCAGTGAAACCTTCCTTAAAAGCATACCGATTGTTAACACCGCAAAACACAACTGGAATTTTTGGAAAAATTTTGGAATGATACTTCTCCATGAACAGTAACGCATCGTTATCCGTAATAAGTACTATATCAATTTGAATGTTACAGTATTTTTTTTGCAAGAAGTTAGCAAATTCTTCCTGAAATGGGTTGGTAATATTTCGTTTCGAATCAAGATTCTCAATGTAAAACTCATAGTGAAATCCTCCTGAACTTAGAGCTGAAATTATTCCATTATTCAAACTGTCAGTCCAACCAAGAGATGTGTGATAGGAGTTTATTATCAGAATTTTTTTCTCGGTTTTAGCACTAGCCGATTGTTGAAACAACACTAGCATTCCAAAAAAAAGCACAACAAGATACCTGTAATTTCTTGTGAATGTTTTTGCCTTTGTGCTATCGACACCTAGCATTGTATTTTTATCTTTGTTGGCTAAAAATGTGTAAACGAATATAAGCACATAAAGAGGAAAAAACAAAAAAATATTTATAAATGATTAGTATTCAGTCGAGAGAAAAACATGTTGACATAATTTCAAAGGAAATAAATGTATCCGCTTGGCAGGTTACTAATACTGCCAAACTAATTGATGATGGCGCTACCGTTCCCTTCATAAGCCGATACCGAAAAGAACAAACCGGAAGCCTCGATGAGGTTGCAATCACTACCATTCGCGAGAAACTCCAGAAGCTAGAGGAGCTGGAAAAGCGGAAAGAAACCGTTCTTACCACCATTGATGAGCAGGGCAAGCTAACCGAGGAGCTGAAAGCCAGAATTGAAAATTGCTACGATTCGGTTGAACTTGAAGACATCTACCTTCCCTACAAGCCAAAGCGCAGAACCCGTGCAACCATAGCAAAAGAACGTGGGCTTGAACCCCTTGCCGCGACTATAATGAAGCAGTACGAGCGCGACATTTTCGGCTTTGCCCAAAGGTTTGTGAACGATGAGGTTCCTACCATTGACGATGCGCTGGCAGGTGCCCGCGACATTATTGCCGAGTGGGTTAGCGAAAGCGAAAAGGCCAGAAACATTGTTCGCCGTGGGTTCCGTCGTGGAGCGATAATTCGATCGAAAGTTTCGAAAGGGAAAGAGGAGGAAGGCGTAAAATTTTCCGACTACTTTTCGTGGGAGGAAGAGGTTCGCCGTTGCGCTTCTCACCGTTTCCTGGCAATGCGACGGGGACAGGAGGAAGGTTACCTGAAAGTGTCAATTTCACCGGCATCCGACGATGTAATTGAGGAGCTGCAACGTTTCTTTGTAAAGGGGCACGGCGACGCATCGAACGAAGTTGCCGATGCCGTTGAAGATAGCTACAAGCGTTTGCTCGAACCAAGCATTGAGAATGAGTTTACAGCAGAACTCAAGGAGAAAGCCGACGAGGAGGCCATTAGGGTTTTTGCCGAAAACTTACGGCAGCTGCTTCTTTCGCCACCACTTGGGCAAAAGAATGTACTGGCTATCGACCCTGGTTATAGAACCGGCTGCAAGGTAGTGTGCCTCGATGCTCAGGGAAACTTGCTGCACAACGAAACCATTTATCCTCACCCGCCGCAAAGCGAAACGGGGAAAGCCATGAGTAAAATATCAGCCCTTGCTGATACGTATAAAATTGAAGCTATTGCCATTGGCAACGGAACTGCCAGCCGCGAAACCGAAAGTTTTGTGAAGCGAATCCGGTTTAATCGCGACCTACGCGTATTCGTGGTGAGCGAGGATGGGGCCTCGGTTTACTCAGCCTCATCGGTTGCAAGGGAAGAGTTCCCAGAGTACGATGTAACCGTGCGGGGTGCCATTTCCATTGGCCGAAGGCTTATGGATCCGTTGGCTGAGCTGGTAAAAATCGACCCTAAATCCATTGGCGTTGGACAGTACCAGCACGATGTTGACCAAACCAAACTAAAAGCTGGCCTCGATGGAGTTGTGGAAAGCTGCGTGAACCACGTGGGGGTTAGCCTGAACACAGCAAGCAAGCACCTATTAACCTACATTTCGGGCTTAGGCCCGCAGCTGGCAAAAAATATTGTTGACTACCGACGCGAGAATGGGCCATTCAGCAGCCGCACTGAGCTAAAGAAAGTTCCTCGCTTGGGCGAGAAAGCATTTGAGCAGTGTGCCGGTTTCCTTCGCATTACCGATGCTAAGAATCCGTTGGATAACAGCGCCGTTCACCCCGAAAGTTACCACGTAGTGGAACGTATGGCGAAAGATTTAGAGTGCAAACTTGACGATATTTTAAGAGATGAAAATCTTCGCTCACAAATACAAATAAACAGGTACGTTGATGAGAAAATAGGACTTCCTACGTTGAAAGATATTCTAGCCGAACTCGCCAAACCCGGAAGAGATCCCCGGAAGGGAATAAAAATATTTGAGTTTGCCGAAGGGGTTTTCACCATGGACGACTTGAAACCCGGAATGGAAGTTCCCGGAATTGTTACCAACATTACAAACTTCGGAGCCTTTGTTGATGTTGGAGTAAAGCAGGACGGACTGGTTCACATTTCACAGCTGGCCAATCGATTCGTATCAAACCCAAACGATGTGGTGAAGCTGCACCAGCATGTGAAGGTAAAAGTGCTAGAGGTAGACGCCAGCAGAAAACGAATCCAGCTTACCATGAAGGATGTGGAACAGTAAAAACAAAAAAAGAGGGTGTCTCAAAAGTTAAAAAGCATTAGATTTACTACTCTGCGGAACTCTGTGATTCCCCTGTGATACACTGTGATACAATATCATAAATTTCACAGAGTTTCTCAGTGTCCTTCACAGAGTCACACAATGGACTTTTGAGACACCCTCTTTTTTCATTAATTTCTTTTCCTCTATTCTTCTATTTCGAGTAGCTTAAACATAAACGCATACTCAAATGCAACCTCGTGGAGCGATTTAAAACGCCCTGAGGCACCGCCGTGCCCGGCTTCCATGTCAATTTTCAGAAGCACCAAATTATCGTTGGTTTTCATTTCACGGAGCCTGGCGGTCCACTTGGCAGGTTCGAAGTATTGAACCTGAGAATCGTGGTAGCCAGTTGTAATCAGAAGGTTTGGGTAGGGCTGCGCCTTCACCTGATCGTAGGGTGAGTAGGATTTCATGTAGAAGTAGTAGGTTGAATCGTTGGGGTTTCCCCACTCATCGTACTCTCCGGTTGTAAGCGGAATTGACGAGTCGAGCATGGTTGTAACCACATCAACGAATGGAACCTGCGCAATTACCCCCTTGTACAAGTCGGGGCGAAGGTTTGCGATAACTCCCATAAGCAAGCCACCTGCGCTTCCGCCCATGGCGAAAAGTTTATCAGGATTTGTATAGTTATTATCAACCAAATACTGTGAGCAATCAATAAAATCGGTGAAGGTATTCATCTTGTTCAGCAGCTTTCCATCCTCGTACCAATCGCGACCAAGCTCCTGTCCGCCACGAACATGCGCCAGCGCAAATACGAATCCACGGTTGAGCAAACTTAACCGCGATGAGCTGAAGTAAGGGTCGGTTGAGGAACCGTAGGAACCGTAGGCGTAAACCAGCGTGGGATTATTACCATTCAGCTCAATGCCCTTGCGGTAAACCAACGACATTGGTACCTTAACGCCATCGCGGGCATCAACCCAAATTCGTTTGGTTTCGTAGTTTTCGGGAGTAAAACCTCCCAAAACCTCGGTTTGCTTGAGCAACGTTTTTTCACGGGTGGCCATGTTGTACTCGAAAGTGGAACTTGGCGTTGTGAGCGACATGTAGGTGTAGCGAAGCATGGGCGTATCGAACTCGGGGTTATAACCAATCCACGAGGCGTAAACCTCCTCGCCAAAGTCGAGGTAATGCTCCTGCATGTTGTCCCAGCGAATAATTCGAATGTGCTTAAGGCCATCCTTGCGTTCATCGAGAACCAGAAAATCTTTGAATACTTCTATTCCATTCAGCAAAACATCATCGCGATGGGGAATCACCTCCTTCCAATACTTCTTCTCGGTTTTGGAAACCGGAGTTACCATTAACCTAAAGTTCTTGGCATCGAGGTTTGTGGTTATATAGAAACTGTTGCCAAAGTGCGAAACCGAGTACTCTAACCCGCGCTCGCGAGGCTGAATTACCTTGAATTCATCGTAAGGTTTATCGGCTTCAATATAGCGGAACTCGCTGGTAAGGGTGCTCCCAGCACCAATGTAGATGTACTTATTCGACTTCGATTTGTACACAAAGGCATTGAAGGTTTCATCCTTCTCCTCGTAAACCAGCTCATCGCTCTGGGAATCCTTGTTATCCAATGAGTGGCGGTAGATTTGGTAGGGGCGCAACGATTCATCTTTCACAGCGTAGAAAACCGTTTTGTTATCGTTTGCCCAGGCAACCCCGCCGGTTGTGTTTGGAATTTTAGTATCGAGCAGTTCTCCGGTGGTTAAATCCTTAAAGTAAATGGTGTACTTCCTTCTGCTCACCGTATCAACTCCGTACGACAAAATATTATTGTTTGAAGAAACGTTTAGCCCAACCGCCGAGTAGTAGCTGTAGCCTTCTGCCAGTTGGTTCACATCGAGCATAACCTCTTCGTTTGCTTCTAAATTTTCCTTTTTACGGCAGTAAATAGGATACTCCTTCCCCTCCTCAAAACGCGTGTAGTAGAAGTATCCATTCTCAAAGTAGGGAACCGATTGGTCCTGCTCCTTAATGCGGTTCTTAATTTCGTTGAAAAGTTTATCCTGAAATTTTTCGGTGGATTTCATTACGGCATTCGTATACTCGTTTTCAGCATTAAGGTACGCCAGTACCTTTTCCGAGTCGCGCTGATTCATCCAGAAATAGGGATCAATACGCGTATCACCGTGCATAACCATTTGGTGAGGCTCCTTGTGAGCAACGGGAGGTTTTGGTGCTGTTGTACAGCCCAAAAACGATGCAACGAAAAGAATGACAAAGGAAATTCGAATGTACCTATTATTCATGGTTCAGTAGTTTTATGAATGATTTATTTATTTGATTTTTCGGAAGAGAATTGGTTTACTGTGTTAAAATCAAATTCAAATATAATGTATTTAAATGCTAATTAAACAATACATTACAATTTTTGTTATATAACCAGTTGAATTTGTTTAACACTTAAACTAACAACATGAAATTTGCCAATTTCAAAATAATTTTTGTATTAGCTGTTTCAATAGTACTTCTCACTTCATGCAATGAAGAAAAGAAAACAAACGAACAAGCGAGCATTCCTATTATGGATTTTGCCCAGCTAGAACCACTTTTAAACCAGAAAAACGATACAACCTACGTAGTAAACTTCTGGGCAACCTGGTGCGCTCCATGTGTGAAGGAAATTCCATATTTTGAAAAGTTAAATGAAGAGTATAAAAGTTCGAAGGTTAAAGTTATTCTGGTAAATCTTGATTTTCCAAATCAGTACGAAAGCAGGTTAATCCCTTTTGTAAAAGAAAGAAATATTAAGTCGCAGGTAATTATGCTCGATGATCCCAATGCGAACTACTGGATTAACGAGGTTAACCCAAGCTGGTCGGGCTCCATACCGGCTACGCTTGTTTACAATAAAAGCAAAAGAGATTTCTATGAGCAAGAGTTCACCTACGATGAACTTGTGAATGCCTTGAATACAATTAATTTAAACTAAAACAGAAAAGCTATGAAAAAAGTTTCATTACTGCTACTAATGGTGGGATTAGCAATAACATCAACCCTGGCTCAGGGTTACAAAATTGGCGACAAGGCCACTGACTTTAGCCTTAAAAACGTTGACGAAAAAATGGTTTCGCTCGCCGATTACACCGATGCCAACGGGTTTATTGTAATTTTCTCCTGCAATCACTGCCCGTACGTAAAAGCATACGAGAACAGAATGGTTGAGTTGCACAACAAGTACGCTTCCAAGGGATTTCCGGTTGTGGCAATCAACTCAAACGACCCGAAAGTTCAACCCGAGGACAGCTTCGAAAAGATGAAGGAACGCGCCAAGGAAAAGAATTTTCCATTCAAGTACCTGTTCGATGAGGATCAAAAGGTTTACCCGATTTATGGTGCAACACGAACTCCGCATGTTTTTCTTCTAAACAAAAATAACAATGATTTAATTGTTGAATACATTGGAACCATTGACGATAACTACAAGGATGCATCGGCTGTAAAGGAGAAGTATTTAGAGAATGCCGTTGATGCCTTACTGGCTGGTGAAAAACCAAAAGTAACCGAAACCAAGGCCATTGGTTGCTCAATAAAAGTTAAGAAGTAGAAAGGAACCTAATAAATGTGAGGGGCTAGGGGCTATGTTTTCTAGCCCTTTTGGCATTCCTCACATATTCCGTAAATGTAAAGTGAGTGGTATGCAATTTTAAAATTCATCGATTTTGAGGCAGTGTTCTTAATCTCCTGAATTCGAGGGTCGCAAAATTCTGTTACTTTTCCGCAGTTTGTACAAATTAAATGATCGTGCTGCTTGCACTCAAATGCTTTCTCGAACTGAGCAATATTTTTTCCAAACTGGTGCTTCACCACTAGGTTACACTCAAGCAGCAGCTCAATGGTATTGTAAAGCGTTGCTCTGCTAACCCGGTAGTTCTTGTTCTTCATGTAAATATAGAGGGTTTCAATGTCGAAGTGACCCTCGCGGGAGTATATCTCCTCAAGAATTGCGAAACGTTCAGGAGTTTTTCTGTGTCCTCTTTTTTCGAGGTACTCGATAAAAATTTTTTTTACCGTTTCTATAGTTGCACCACAGCCCATAAATGAATGTAGTTTAAATTTAGAACAGATAAAAATAAGCAAAAATATTTTACCTGTCAACTTCTAAACATAAAACTATGGTAAAAAGTTTAGTTGTCGATTTTTTCCGTTCTCCGCACTAAATCCATTCCTTTGATTTTCATGATATTACCAATAAGGTTATTCAGGTCAGAAACGTCGTGAACGTATAAATCAATTGAGCCTTCAAATATCCCATCGTGAGCATCAATTACCAGTTTTCGAATATTAACTCTTAGCTCATCGGAGATAACTTTTGTAAGGTCGCTCAGAATCCCGATACGATCCATGCCCTGAAGTTCAATTCGAGTAAGGAACGAGAGCACCTTGTGGGTAGTCCATTTGGCGGCAACTATTTTGTCGCCATGGCGCGACATGAGCCGGATGGCTTCAGCACAGGTAACTTTATGAATAACAACATTATCCTCAGGAGTAACGTATCCAATTACATCGTCTCCAGGTATGGGGTTGCAGCATCGTGCCACCATGTAGGTTGTTGATTCATCGTCGGCAATCTCACGAAGAATGTACGGCGCCTTGCCATTCTTCTTCTCGGTTTTATCCTGATTTTCAAATTCCTCATGATTTGCATGCTCTTTCTTTTTTCTTCGCGAGACAGACTTGGACAGCTGGATTTCCCAGTAACGAATCCATTTACTCTTGGTGTTCTTTTTAAGGACTTTCTTAAGGTCATCCAAAGAGATGAGACCAGAACCAATTTTACTGTAAAGTTCATCTTTACTCACAACATCGTAGGCAGGAAGAATCTTTTTGAACACCCTTGATGAAGGCTGAATTCCCATAGAGCTTAACTTCGACTCAAGAATTTGCTTCCCCTTCTCAATCCTATTCTTGGTTTCTGCCTTAAATGCCGATTTTATTGCAGTTCTAGCTTTTGCTGTAATTACATAGCTTAATGACTCCCACGAGGGTTTCTGGGTTCCAGCAGTAATTATCTCAACCTGATCGCCACTATTTATCTGGTAACTTAGGGGGACAAGTTTGTGGTTCACTTTTGCGCCTATGGCTTTATGCCCAATTTCTGAATGAATTTCATAGGCAAAATCAAGAGCGGTTGAACCCTTGGGAAGAGTTTTTGTTTCACCCTTTGGAGTGAAAACTACTATTTCGGCTGAGAATAGGTTAAGTTTAAATTCATCCAGGAATTCCAAAGCATTCTCCTGAGGATTCTCAAGCATCTCCCTAACCCTTTTAATCCATTTATCGAGTTCACTCTCCTGGGCCTGAGTATCCAAATCCTTGTATTTCCAGTGTGAAGCAAAACCTCGCTCTGCGATTTCATTCATACGTGTTGTACGAATCTGGACTTCAACCCACTGGCCATTGGATCCCATTACGGTGCAGTGCAGTGCCTCGTAACCGTTTGCTTTCGGAGTACTAACCCAGTCGCGAATCCTATCGGGTTTTGGCTTATAAATATCAGTTATTAGAGAGTAAATATGCCAACATTGTGTTTTCTCAGGTATATTAGGTACTGGTTTAAAGATTACCCTTATAGCTAACAAGTCATATATATCTTCAAAGGCTACATTCTTGGTTTGAATTTTTTTCCAGATAGAATAAATTGATTTGGGTCGGCCATCGATATCAAACTCTATCTCGTTCTCCTCGAGCTTTTGAATTATTGGTAATGAAAACGAGTTAATAAGCTGCATTCTACGTTTTTCTGACCCTTCAACCTTACTTTTTATTTCATCGTAAACCTTTGGATACCTATACTTTAAACTCAAATCCTCCAACTCGGTCTTAATAGTATAAAGCCCTAGCCTGTGGGCGAGAGGAGCATAAAGGTAAATGGTTTCTCCGGCAATTTTCATTTGCTTAGTTGGCGATAACGAGTCAAGGGTTCTCATATTATGAAGCCTGTCGGCTAACTTAATAAGGATGACCCGAATATCGTCGGTTATGGTAAGAAGCATCTTCCTGAAGTTCTCGGCCTGGAGGGAAGAATTCGTGTCGAAAACTTCAGCAATTTTTGTTAACCCATCGATTATTGAGGCTATTTTGTGCCCAAAAATGCGCTCGATATCCTCAATTGTATAATCGGTATCCTCAACCACATCGTGCATTAGAGCACAGGCAATGGCTTTGGCTCCCAAGCCAATTTCGAATGAAACGATACGAGCCACTTCTATTGGGTGGAGAATATAGGGTTCTCCCGACTTTCGTTTCACGCCTTTATGTGCCTCGTTGGCTAGGTTGAACGCTTTTTTTACGAGTTTCAAGTCCTCCTCGTTTTTACAACGTGGGCAATCCTTCAGCAAGTTGCTGAAACTAACTTCAATTATTTTCTTTTCCTCGTCGGTTTGTAAACTCATTGCTTCTTACAATAAAATTTCTGCAAATTTATTACGTAATAAAAGTAGCAATAAACAATGCTAAACTGCTATAATTATTGAGTTTTTTTTAGGTAATTTGATAGAGGGTAAAATATTGAGGAAGAAGGGAAGAATACTACTGGGGAGCATAAATCACAGTTAGGTAACCAGTTTTTACTATTATCCTTCTATTTTCGAGATGAACTTCCAAACGGTAAATGTACGAACCCTCCTTGGCGGGTTCACCATTGGTGTCGTACCCATTCCATCCTTCATTATTCCCTACAAATAAAATTCCTCCCCAGCGATTGTATATAGTTAGTTTGTAGTCAGATACAAAAGAGATGGTTGGGGCAAAATAGTTTCGTGGATTTCCACCGGAGGCTCCAACCTGAGTGCTTAAAGGGTCGATTGCATTGGGCATAACTATTTCGGGGGTTACCTCCGTACAAACCAGGCGAGTTCTGGCAAAGACAAGACCGACGCCACTCTCATCTAACTCTTCTGCTTCAACGTAGTAGCAGAATTTGTTGGTAAGACCCTGTCCTTCGTAGGCAGAAACATCATCAACATAAATTGTATCTCCCTCACTCTCTGTTTCGAATGCGAGTTCTACAGGGAGCTGTTGGTCTCCGTACACCAAACGGTAAGCTCTATAACGTACTGGCTTCTCCTTGCTGTAGAGCATTCCGTTCCATGTTAATGTGTTGTTTAAGTTCTGGGTTACAACCCGAAGAGGAACCGAATTAACTGGATTTGAAAGTGTTGCTTCCCTCATACACCCATCGTAGGAAATTAACCTGTAGTAGAAAGGTTTTGAGCGTGCATCCCACATATCGGCAGTATCGATATACGAACTTGTGGCAGGGCTAGAAAATTCAAACAGTTTCTTTTTTGTAAAAAGCGCTGTACTGTTTTCAATTGGAACACTCCACCTGTAAAGCGCAAAGTTTCGAAGCTCAGTTTGTTCATCAATTGTAAAGCGAATGTCAATTTGGTTATTGTCAGAAAAAACAGAATCGATGGACACAAACTCTGGCCACTCGGCAATCTTTGAATAAATGATATAAATATTTGAACGCGATATAAATTCGCTGTCGGTTTTCTTAGCCATCACGTACATCATGTACTCCCGGTTGGGTTCAACAGGCTGGCTGAATGTTGTTTTATTCCCTTCCACAGAGCCTACCTCTGGCAAACTTTCCCAATCCCTGGCTTCGCCAAAAAAAATTTTATACTCCTCAATCCGATTCCCCCAGCCCCCATAGTGCAACCAGTTCAAGTCCACTTCGTTTGAGCACGAATCGTACACAGCTGAAAGCAGTATTGATGAGTGGTGTGCAGTTAACTGGCTAGGCTCAGTTGGTCCGTTTGATGCAATGGTGAATTTTATTTGTTGATACAAGCCCGAACTCTGATAATCAGTGAAGCGAAGCTGAGTTGGGGGAACGGTGTCTATAGGTTCGTTCTTCACGTTTCCCAAATTGTCTACTGTACGCTTGTAAATTATGTATCCTGTTGGATCTGGATGTAAGGGGTTGTAGTCAGGAGGAGTCCAAAAAAGGGTAGGAATCCCTGAACCGGGTTCGAGGGTTAACCTATCGAAGGTTGGGGGTAAAGGTTTGGGCTCATCGCCCGATTGTGAGTAGCAAGCAAAGCAAGTAAAAAGAAAGAATATTGCGAAGATAACCCTCTTCATCTAACGAAATAAGAATCGTACGTAAAAGTTAAAAAAGTGCACTAAAGATATGAAATAGTTTTTTGTTTTTACAAAATAATCCACCCCCAATGGCTTTCAACCATTTAGTAATTAGTTTGGTATTAAGCTTCCGGATTTACCGAACCAGCAACGCAACACACCATCTCATCAACATTTAGCCACTTCCGGGCGGCATTCATAATGTTCTCAGATTTAGCCTCCTTGATTGTCTTAAAAAGCTGGTCGTAGAACCCATAGTCGAGGTTATTGAAGTTCAGCAGTGAAATAACATTGTCGGCAATGGCAAACGGGCCATTAAAACTTCTCAATGCTTCTCCCCACATGTAGCTTTTAACTTGCTGCAACTCGCTCTCTCCCACTGGTTCATGTCTTAATCGTTCAATTTCATTTCGGATTTCTTTTATTGCAAGCTGAGTAAACTGGCTTCCAACCTCGGTTCCAATAACAAAGAAGCCATCGTCGCGAAGAGTTACAATGTGTGAGTTTATACCGTAGGTATAACCTTTCTCTTCGCGAATGTTTTTCATTAGCCTTGACCCAAAGTAACCTCCCAGAATTGTATTTACAATCAACATAATGGGATATTCAGGATGATTCCGCTTGATAAGTCGGCAGCCTATTCTAATGGCCGATTGAACGGCATCCTTCTTTTCAACGAATTTTAAACCAATACCTGGCTTGTTGAAAGCAATTGGAGCGTATACTGGTTCGTTTTGGCCTCCCCATTCCTCTTTTCCAAAATATTTATTTACAATTCCAAACTCCATTTCACCAACTGATCCGGAAAGGATAATTGTTGAATTTGCAAAGCTAAAATGCTTCTTATGAAAAGAGAGCAGCTTGTTACTTTCCAGTAGATTGTAGTCGCTGGGTGTAGCAAACCTTCCGTATGGGTGATTTTTTCCATATAACTGGTTAAAGAAAGCCTGACGGGCAAGGGTTGATGTCCGATCGAGCTCAAGGGTAAGCTTCTGCTTGCTACGCTCCGACCAAATTTTAAGCTCTTTCTCAGGGAAAATGGGCTGCATAACCAGCTCCGCCAGCATCGCAATGCTGCGTTCAAAATATTTCTCAAGACAATAAAGCGTTACCTTGCCCCAATCCCTATCGGCCGATAGGTCGATGAAAGAACCGTGATAATCTAGAAACTCAGCAATTTGCTGAGAATTGTTCAGGGTTGTACCTTCGGAAAGTAACGATGCGGTTGCTGTTGCCTCAAGATTATTTTGCTGGTAGCGTGAACCTGCATTTAAAAGTACGTCTATGCGACAAACTGGGTCTTCACCGGAGTTAACAATGAAAATCGGCATGCCATTATCCAACTTCTGCTCAGCTGCATGGGGAACTTTAATGTTTTCGGGCAAAACCACCAGAGGAGGAACACTTCTGTTTAATTCATTTTTCATTACTACAATCGTTAATATTTGCTACCTGGCGGCTTTATAAAGTAATGTTGAACAATTATCTGGGGTGAAAATGCTGCCAGCAACTCTTGTAATGTCATCAATAGTTACGTTTCTGTACTGGCCAACAATTGAATTCAACCAACCTGCATCACCCAACATCTCGTAGTAGCATAAGTTGAATGCTTTTTCCAGCGGGCTGGTAAGCCCGAATGTAAAGGTTGACTCGAACTTATTCACAACTTTACTCAGCTCGTATTCGCTAACTTTTTCGTTTTTTAAACGATTTAGCTCACCAAAGATTTCATTCTGAGCCTCCTCGAACGAAATATCCTGAACCAACCTACCGGTAACAACCAGCAAACCATCGTCAACATCGCCTGTGATAAAAGCATTAATATCGCTAAATAGTTTTCGCTCTTTCACCAAATTTTGGAATAACCGTGACGACTTCCCGTTCGAGAGCAGATCGGTTATGAGATCGGTAGCCGGATAATCGGGATGATTCCGGTTGCACATATGGAACGCCATGTAAATTGAATCATACGGAACGTTTCGGGTAACCTCAAGGGTTCGGGGTTCTGTTTGAACGGGCTCCTTGGGCAAACTTCTTAATTTTACCTCGCGCTCAGGAATTGGAGCAAACCATTTTTCAGCCAACCTTTTCACCTCGTCAACCTCAATATTCCCCGATACGCAGAGTATTGCATTGTTCGGTGCGTAGTGGCTAAAGAAGAACGATTTCACATCGTTAAGCGTTGCGTCTTTAATATGCTGCGGTTCCTTCCCTATTGTTGACCACATGTATGGGTGAACCTTGTAGGCCAAGGGCCTAAGCAGAAGCCAGGCATCGCCGTATGGTTGGTTAAGGTAGCTCTGGTTGAATTCCTCAACCACAACGCTTTTCTGAACACCTAAATTTCCCTGCGAGAATGCCAGCGAAAGCATCCTATCACTCTCTAACCAAAATCCAGTTTCAATGTTTTCCTTTGGCAAGGAAAGGTAGTAGTTGGTTATATCGTTAGTTGTAAAAGCGTTGTTCTCACCTCCTGCTCTATCGAGCGGTTCGTCGTATAAAGGAATGTTAACAGAACCTCCAAACATTAGATGCTCAAAAAGATGCGCAAAACCGGTGCGATTCGGATCCTCATCCCTTGCACCAACATTGTATAGCAGGTTCATGGTAACAATAGGTGTTGAATTATCCTGATGCACAAGAACTCGCAACCCATTGTTTAATGTAAAACGATCAAAGTGAATCATATAGACTAATCCTATATTGCTGTTGTAAAATTTATTGAACGCAAAGTTAGAATAACGAAATCGAAAATCAACATCAAATCTACAAAACAGATAACCATTGGAATAAGAAATTATACTTTACAATAAACAGAACCTTTTCTCACAGAAAAAAATTGTATATTGAGTTTCAAAAAATATCAAATACCCTAAATAAATTAACAACATAAAATTTGATAAATCATGAAAAAAATTAAAACAACAATCCTAATCTTTTTTATTGGTATAACTCTCTTTGCACAAGCGCCACAAGGGTTTAACTATCAAACAATAATTCGAAATGATGACGGAAGTGTTTTAGAAAACCAATCCGTATCATTCCGAATTAGTATTTTGCAAGGAAGTTCATCTGGAACAGCCGTTTACGTTGAAACACAATCAGGTTCAACCAACAAATTTGGTCTAGTTTATTTTGAAGTTGGAAACGGAACTGTTGTATCGGGTAATTTCTCCTCCGTAAACTGGGGTTCAAACAGTTACTATTTAAAAATTGAGATGGATGATGCCGGTGGAAGTAATTACCAATCATATGGAACATCTCAGCTAGTGTCTGTTCCATATTCGCTCTACTCCCAAAAAGCTGGAAATACTTTTAGTGGAGATTATAACGATTTATCAAATGCACCTACAAACCTCAGCGATTTTAATAACGATGTTGGTTTTATTGATAGCGAAGTTGATGGTTCAGTAACAAACGAAATTCAAACGTTAAGTTACTCAAACGGCACTCTTACACTTAGCAACGGAGGAGGAAGTGTCAATATTTCAGCCTCATCATCATCCTCAACAACAAGCGGAGTTGGAGCTGGAGGCTCTGTTGATCTTTCTGATTTAGGGAATGATTATGAAGCAGTTTTAATGCTAGGAACTGGCGATTTTACTGTAAATTCACTTGCAAGTGATGCAAACAACAACTTTTACATTGCTGGCGGATATAGCAATGAAGCAAGTATTGGCGGGAATGCACTCACCTGGCACAATGATGATTCTGAATACATTGCAAAATTCAACAGTAGCGGCACATTGGTTTGGGTGAAAACCATCTATTCTGATGATGGTGATGAGGAAATGTACGGAGAAGTTGATTGCGAAAAGATTATTGTTGATGGGGCTGGAAACGTATTTGTTAAAGGAACATTTAGGTATAACACTAACTTCAGTGGCACACAAGTAAATTCAGACTATAATGAGAAAGATTTTATACTAAAATTCGACAATGCCGGAAATGTTGGTTGGGTAAAAACTTCATTAACAGATCCTATTAACACAATTGTTGACATTGCAAGTTTAAGTGAAGGTTTCTACGCTACAGAATCCGGTGTCAGTATTTCAAAATATTCGAGCAGTGGCACAAAAGAATGGTCAAAAACAGCTGCAACATCTGCCGGGGGTGAATACGATAACATTACTACTGATGGAATATTTACAGATAACAGCAGCAACATTTACATATGCGGTAACGCAATGGGCAACGTAACGATTGGAACTGCTTCAGTAACAATTGAAGGTTACTACGCGGAAGAAAGATACTGTTCAAAATACGACAGCAATGGCGATTACCTTTTACACGTCCTTTTCACTGAGGAAGGAGCAAAATCTCCAAATGATCTGTTCGTTGATAAAAATGGGAATATTTTTTACACCAACAACTTTGTAAATACAGTAACTATTGAAGGCGAAGAAATTGGTGAATCAATCGGGAACGATTCTTACATCCTTAAATACACCAACACCGGAACTTTCGAATGGGCTACAGCTCTAGGAGGACGATTTAACATCCAAAGTTTATGTACAGATGCAAACAATTCAATCATTATGGCTGGCTACTATAATAGCAGCATGGTTCTTAACGATACATACTATAAACCTTTCCAAAATTATTCTCCGCTAGCAATTATTTTTGACGAAAATGGAGAATATACTGGGCGGAAAGAATTCAAGTATTTTGGGGATGGTAAATTTGAAAAGATTACCAAACTTGAAAATGGCGATTTACTTATTTTGATAAATGCAGAAAAACCTTTCTACAATAACCAAACCCGTTATTTAAAGGGAAAATATTTACTTAAATTTTAAAAAAACATTTTCTAACTAAAAAATAGTTTAAGAACCTCTAAAAAATCAAACCATGAAAACTGAAAACAAAGAATTAATGCGAATGGCCAAAGCCTCCCTGAAAGGGAAATGGGGGATAGCAGTTGGCACATTCCTTCTGTACTTCTTAATAACAGGCGCCATAGCTGGCTCAGCTGAAGTTGCTCCGTTTTTTGGTTTACTTAACCTAATAGTTGGAGGCCCCTTTGCGCTTGGTATCACAATCTTCTCCCTCGCAATCTCTAGAGAAAGCGAGCCAAGGCTTGAACAAATATTCCAGGGTTTCAACAATTTTACTACGGCTCTAGTTGCGTACCTACTAATGGTTCTTTTCGTTTTCCTATGGACGTTACTGCTGATTATTCCGGGAATCATTGCCGCATTATCATACTCCATGACATTCTACATAATTGCCGACGACAGCTCCATAAAACCTATGGATGCGCTTAATAAAAGTAAAACAATGATGTATGGGTACAAATGGAAGTTTTTCTGCTTGGGGTTAAGATTTATAGGATGGGCTTTGCTTTGTATCCTCACGTTAGGTATTGGATTTTTATGGCTTATTCCATACGTTCAGGTAAGCTATGCAAAATTCTACGATGACATTAAGGATAAACCTATTACAAAAGAAAACTCGGGGTATAATAAAGAGTAGCAAAGAATTATTTTAGCAAAGAAAGGATGCTTGAAAAACCTCAAGCATCCTTTCTTTTTTAAACATTTAGAAACTGTATAAATTTTCGATTTTTTAGATTTCTCACTTCGTTCGAAATGACAAAAAATAATTTTTGTGGGGTTGTAGGGGGCTGAAGAAGCGGGCGGAATCGCCCGCTTCTTCAGCCCACACACAACCAATGCTTCGAAAAAACAATGTCATTTCGAACGAAGTGAGAAATCAATTTTTTGATACAGCTTTACATGACATAATTTAAAAACAAAATTTAAACAGTTTTTAAAAAAGTTAGCTTATCTGGCTGAAATCGGTTTTTGCAATGCTGTTCAACTCTAGCTGTGCTTTGAGTATTTGGTTTTTTGCTAACGACAGCGTTTTGTCCTCCTCAATAATATCGGTGGCAACCCTACGTGCATGCTGTAAAATTTGCCCATCGTGGCTAAGGCTGGCTATTTTCAAATCGAACGGGAGACCGCTCTGCTGGGTTCCCTCCATGTCGCCGGGGCCACGAATCTGCATATCCACCTCGGCAATCTCGAAACCATCGTTAGTGCTTACCATGGTTTGCAGGCGCTTCCGCGATTCGTTGGTTAACTTGATCCCTGAAATTAGCAAACAGTAACTTTTATCGGCGCCCCGTCCAACGCGTCCACGCAGCTGGTGAAGCTGCGAAAGCCCGAAACGCTCGGCACTTTCAATTACCATTACTGTGGCATTTGGTACGTTAACACCTACTTCAATAACAGTTGTAGCCATTAGAATTTGCGCTTTGCCGCTGGCAAAAAGTTGCATAGAAGCATCCTTCTCATCGGGCTTCATTTTGCCATGTACAACAACGGTGGTGTACTGCGGTGGTGGGAAGTAGCGGGTTATGGTATCGTAGCCGTCCATTAAATCCTTATAGTCCATTTTCTCCGACTCTTTTATAAGCGGGTACACAATGTAAACCTGACGTCCCTGCGCAATTTGTTCCCTCATTTTTCCGTACACCAGGTTCCGTTTGGCATCGGTAAAATGGAGGGTTTCTACTGGTTTTCGGCCCGGAGGCATTTCGTCAATTACGCTAACATCCAGGTCGCCGTAAACTGTCATTGCCAATGTACGGGGAATTGGTGTGGCTGTCATAATAAGAACGTGCGGCGGGTCGATATTCTTCTCCCACAATTTTGCCCGCTGGGCAACACCAAAACGCTGCTGCTCGTCAATTACAACAAGCCCAAGATTTTTAAACTGAACCACATCCTCAATTAGCGCGTGCGTTCCAATTATAATATTCATCGTTCCATCCTCGAGCATCGAGTGGAGATTGCTCCTTTCCGAACGCTTTGTGCTGCCAGTAAGCAGGCCAACCTTTAGCGGCAATCCATCAACAAATTGCGAAATTGTTTCAAAATGCTGGTTTGCAAGGATTTCTGTGGGAGCCATTATGCAGGTTTGGTAACCGTTGTCAATTGCAATGAGCATCGACATGAACGCCACCAGCGTTTTGCCGCTTCCCACATCGCCCTGCAGCAAACGGTTCATTTGCTTGCCGGAACCCATGTCCTTCCTAATTTCCCGAACTACCCTTTTCTGAGCACTGGTAAGTTCAAACGGAAGATTCTCTTTGTAGAACTGGTTAAACACATCTCCAACAACGGAAAAAACATGACCGTTTACCTTCATCATCCGAACGCTACGCTGGTGAAGAAGGTTAAGCTGTACGTAGAAAAGCTCCTCGAACTTCAATCGCGCCTGCGCTTTTCGGAGTAACGTTGCTGACTGAGGAAAATGGGTATTCCGCAACGCCTCGGGCAGGGTCATTAACTTCAGCTGGTCGAGCAGGTATGCGGGCAACGATTCGTCGATTTTTCCATCCAGCATCACTTGCAGGTTGTGCTGCAACTTCAGGATGGTTTTTGAGTTTATGTAGCTGTTTTTCAGCTTCTCGGTTGTATTGTATGCAGGCTGAAGCATTCCGCTTGAGTTGACAGTTTCTGTGTTATAATCTTCAACTTCGGGATGAGCAATATTGTACCTGCCATTAAAGAGGGTTGGTTTTCCAAAAACCACATACTTTACATTTGGTTTTATGCTGCTGGCAATCCACTTAATTCCCTTAAACCAAACCAGCTCAATGTTACCGGTTCCATCGGTGAACTGCGCTGTTAGCCGTTTCGACCTGCCGCCTCCTACTTCCTGGAAACGAACAACATGACCTATGACCTGTATGTACGGTAGCTCAGCATTTATCTCGGAAATCTTGTAGAACTTCGACCTGTCGACGTATTTGAACGGGAAGTAGTATAGCAAATCCTTCAAGGTATGGATATTCAACTCCTTCTTCAGAAGTTCGGCTCGTTTTGGGCCAACTCCTGTTAGGTACATTACATCCGACTGAAGATTAACTGCCATATTGCAAATGTAGTAAACGTTTTGAAATGAAAGAGGGAAAACCGCATTGCTTAGCAGCCGTTCTACAAACCAAATTGTTGATAACTAGATTTAATGATACAACGTATATCAGAAATAAAACAAAAATATTTTATATATTTACCCCGTAATACATTCAGCAGAACGATGCCAAAACACAAGTATAGGTTTAACCCCGATTCGCTTAGCTTTGTAAAAGAAAGAAGCACTTTTAAACAAAGGTTTTGGAAAGGCTTCACCTACTTTTTTATGAGTCTGCTTATTTCCATTGCATACTATATTGTGTTCTCTTTCTTTTTCGATACGCCCGAAGAGCGTGGATTACGCAGAGAGAACCAGGAGATGGTTGTGCAATTTGAGCTGCTAAACAAAAAGTTTGACCATGTTACTGCCGTTTTGGAGGACATTCAGCAACGCGATGACAACATTTACCGAACCATTTTTGAGGCAGAACCCATACCAATTTCCGTGAGGGATGCTGGCATGGGTGGAGTTGATAGGTACACCGAACTTGAGGGGCTTTCGAATGCTAACATTGTAATAAAAACTCACCGCAGGCTTGATAAGCTTGCGAAACAGGTTTACATTCAATCGAAATCGTTCGATGAGGTTATTGAAATGGCCAAACGTAAGGAGGAGATGATTGCCAACATACCCGCCATTCAACCCATTTCAAACAAGGATCTGAAAAGAGTTGCATCGCCCTTCGGCGTACGAATCCATCCTTTCTACAAGGTGCTAAAAATGCACACAGGAATGGATTTTACGGCTCCCTCAAGAACCGATATTTACGCAACTGGTAACGGGGTTGTTTCAGCGGTAGTTCACTCTGCACGTGGATACGGGAACACCATTATCATTGACCATGGGTTCAGCTACAAAACCCTGTACGCTCACCTGAGCGAAATTTTGGTAAAAAAGGGGCAAAAGGTAAAGCGTGGCGACGTAATTGGGCTGGTAGGAAATACGGGCATGAGCATGGCTCCTCACCTGCACTACGAAGTTAGAAAAAACGACGAACCCATAAACCCCATTAACTTCTACTTTAACGACCTAACTCCCGAAGAGTACGATAAAATTATTGAACTAGCCGCTCAAAGCGGACAGTCGCTTGATTAGTAACTAACCAGCATTATTACCAAAGGTAAACCATAATTTTGTGAAGAATACTTTCAATATTTACCGATTTTGCTCGCTACTCCTTTTGCTATTTTTTTTCCCATTCCCAAAAATCTCTGCACAACAAGAAATCGATTCATCCTTAATTTCAGTAGTTGGTGTTGGCGATATAATGATGGGTACAAATTTCCCAAACAGCAGCTACCTTCCTCCCAACAACGACTGTGAACAACTTTTTAGTTCAGAAATCAGGGGTATTCTTAACTCCGCTCATATAACATTTGGGAACCTTGAGGGTTGCTTCCTTAACGAAGGCAAAGTTGAGAAAAGATGTAAGGACACTACCATATGCTATGCCTTCAAAATGCCCGATAAATACGTAAACTGTCTTTTCTCTAATGGATTCGACGTGGTTAGCCTGGCTAATAATCACATCGGCGACTTTGGGGAAAAAGGCAGAAGCAATACAATGCGCTTACTCGATTCGGTGGGCATAAGATATGGTGGACTGCTAAGCCATCCCACATCAATTATTGAAATCGATACTTTAAAAATCGGATTCTGTGCTTTTGCACCAAACACAGGAACATGCAGCATTAACGATACAATTACGGCCAAAAGAATAATCACAGATTTAAAATCCCAGTGCGACATTGTAATTACCTCATTTCATGGTGGGGCTGAAGGTTCTTCGCACCGTCATGTTACCAGAAACACCGAAATTTTTTATGGTGAAAACAGAGGAAATGTATATCAATTTGCAAGAGTTGCTATTGATGCTGGTGCCGACATTGTTTTCGGACATGGACCCCATGTTACACGGGCAATTGATATTTACAAGAACCGCTTTATTGCATACAGCCTTGGGAATTTTTGCACCTATGCACGCTTTAACTTAAAAGGTCCTAATGGTTTTGCTCCAATTGTTAGGCTACTTGTCGATAAAAGTGGTAAATTTGTAAAGGGAAAAATATACCCCATAAAACAATCAGGGAACGGAGGCGCTGCTATTGACAATCAGAGCAGTGCAATTAAGGAAATAAAATCGTTAACCTCAACTGACATTCCCGAATCGAACTTAGTAATTGAGAACGACGGAAGCTTTTACATAAAAGAGAAATAAAATGCCATACAAAGAAAAGAAGGTTGAGAAGCTCTACTACTCCATTGGCGAAGTGGCCAACATGTTTGGAGTAAACACTTCCCTTATTCGCTTCTGGGAAAAGCACTTCGATGTAATAAAACCCAAAAAGAACAAGAAGGGTAATAGGCTGTTTACAAAATCGGACATTGATAATTTCAAACTAATATACCACTTGGTTAAGGAACAGCGCCTTACCCTCGAGGGAGCCAGTAAAAAGCTATCCAAGAACAAGGAGTCAACCATTAACAACTTCGAGGCAATTGAATCGCTAAAGCGAATTAAAGAAATGCTGCTCGAAGTTGAAAGCTCCCTTGGCTCAACCGAAAATTCCGCATCATGATTGTACGCGAGGTTACCTCCATTCTTGAGCAGCTTGCCCCATTGGCATACCAGGAAAGTTACGACAACGCAGGCCTTCAGGTAGGCTCACCGGCTGCCGAGGTGGAAGGAATTCTGCTTTGCATCGATGTTACCCCCGAAGTGGTTGACGAAGCAATTGCCCGCAGGGCAAACCTTATAATATCACATCACCCACTCATTTTTAGCGGATTAAAAAGAATTACCGGCTCAACCTACGTTGAAAAAGCGTTGATTAAGGCTATCGAGAACCGCATTTCAATATATAGCGCCCACACAAATATCGACAGCGTATGGAATGGGGTAAGCATGAAAATTGCCAACCTCCTTGAGCTATCGAACCTTGAAATTCTCGACAAAGCCGAAAATCAGCTTGTAAAACTGGTTACATTTGCTCCCCAGAAAAATGCGCAGGAGGTTCGCTTGGCCATGTTCGGTTCGGGGGCAGGACAAATTGGCGAGTACGACCAATGCTCGTACAACACAGAAGGAACAGGAACTTTTAGAGCCGGAGAAGGAACCAATCCGCACGTTGGGTTAGTTGGTGAAGCCCATTTCGAACCCGAAACGCGAATTGAAGTTATTGTTCCGAAACCTGTTCTTAGCAACGTTATTGCGGCCATGCAGCAGGCACACCCCTACGAGGAAGTTGCATTCGATGTTTACCCTCTGCTTAACAAGAATCCCCGCGCCGGCATTGGAATGCTGGGCACGCTTCCAACGCCATTGCTTGAGGAAGAGTTTCTTCTGAAAGTAAAGTCAACTTTTAGCGTTGGCAGCGTAAGGCATACAAATTTTTTAAACAAACCCGTTTCCCGAATAGCTTTCTGTGGCGGAAGCGGAGCCGGACTCATTAGTAAGGCCATTGCTGCAAAGGCCGATGTTTACTTAACCGGAGATATAAAATATCACCAGTTTTTCGATGCCGATGGCAAAATTCTTTTGGCCGACATAGGACATTTTGAAAGTGAACAATATACTGTTGACATTTTTTATGATTTACTTACAAAAAAAATAGCTAATTTTGCAGTCCTTAAATCAAATGTGAGTACCAATCCCGTAAACTACTTATAGCAGGTATGGCAGCAGAAAAAACAAAAACAGCTCAGCAAACCGATCTTTCGGTAGAAGAAAAGTTGAAGTATCTGTATGAACTTCAGCAAATTGACTCGAAGATTGATCAAATCAAGGTTCTTCGTGGCGAACTTCCGCTCGAAGTTCAGGATTTGGAAGACGAAGTTGAAGGGCTTGAAACCCGAATTTCGAACCTTAAGAAAGAGATTGATGAGCTTGACGAGCAGGTAAACAACAAGAAACTTGAAATAAAGAATGCCGAAGGGCTTATTTCCAAGTACGACGAGCAGCAGAAGAATGTGAGGAACAACCGTGAATACGACTCACTTTCGAAGGAAATTGAGTACCAAACTCTGGAAATGGAACTTTGCGAAAAGCGAATCAAAGAATTCACCTTCCAATCGAAGGATAAAAAACAGCTAGCAGAACAAGCTGAAAACCAACTTGAGGAACGCAAAGTTGACCTTCAAAACAAAAAGAATGAGCTCAATAGCATCGTAACAGAAACCCAGAAGGAAGAGGAAGACCTAACCAAAAAGTCGGAGGCATTTCAGGAAATAATTGAGCCACGATTGCTAACTGCATACAAAAGAATTAGGGCCAATGCCCGCAACGGGTTGGCTGTTGTTACCGTAAAACGGGATGCTTGCGGTGGATGCTTCAACAAAATTCCACCACAGCGCCAGCTCGATATCAAAGTACACAAAAAGATTATTGTTTGCGAATACTGCGGTCGAATACTGGTTGACCAAAGCATGTCGAACGAGGAAGAACAGTAGAAAACAATAAGGGGCCAAAAGCCCCTTTCTTTATCATTAAAATTTCAAGTTTTACTACCAGCTTCCACCAGCACCGCCGCCGCCAAACGATCCGCCGCCGCCACCGGAAAAGCCGCCGAACGAACCACCTCCGGAGCTAAAGCCTCCGAATCCTCCGCTTCGTCCTCCACCGCCAGAAAGCATCCCCATTGCAATCCAGAAAGGAATATTATGGCCAATGGAACCTCGACGGGTTCTGTTCATCTTCGAAAAAATAATGAAGAAGAAAAACAGGAAGATTAGCACAGCAATTCCTCCGGCCAGTCCTCCTCCACTTTCGTACTGCTCCGCAGTGAATTTCCCGGATGCCAAATCGATTATCACATCAGTTGCGGCATTTATCCCCTGATAGTAGTTATTCTGCTTAAAGCTGGGAATCATTTCCTTATCGATAATCCTGTTTGCCATGGCATCGGGAATAACATCCTCAAGGCCGTAACCTGTTGCGATAAAAACTTCGCCCCGCTCGTTTCCAACCTTTGGCTTAAGAAGAATTATTGCGCCGTTATTCTTTCCCTTTTGTCCCACTCCCCACTTTTCGCCAAGGCGAAAGGCATAGTCGGCCTTATCGTAGCCAAGTAAATCGTTAACAATCACAACATAAATTTGTGTTGACGTTGTGTCGTGGTAGTTACGTAACTTCCCTTCAAGGCTGGTCCATTCACTTTCGTTCAGCAAGCCAGCGAAGTCGTTCACTAACCTTGGCGGTTGCATGGGTTCAGGAATTTCCTGCGCTGCCAGAAAACCAACCGATATTACGAGGGAAAGTGCTAGTAGTAGTTTCTTTGTTCTCATAGTTAGTTCATTTTAACTTCCGAACGAAATATCGTTTGGCAATTCGTTAATATCATCGCTTTGGTATGGGAAGTGCTGCTTCAGCTTTTCACCGGCCATTTCAACACCCTTCACGAGGCCATCGGCAAACTCACCATTTTTAAAATGAGCCATCATTTCTTCCTTAATTGATTCCCAGAAATTTGCAGGGACAACGGCGTTTATTCCAGCATCGCCAAGAATGGCGAACTGCTTATCGTCCAAAGCAAGGTAGAAAAGCACTCCGTTACGCTGCTCCGTTTTATGCATTTTAAGCATGGCAAATACATCGGCTGCACGATCGAGCACATTCCCTTTACAACGATCCTCGATGTGAATTCGAATTTCGCCAGAAGTGTTGAGTTCGGCCTGCTTCACTGCGTTAACTATCCGAACCTTATCTGTTATTCTTAATTTTTCGGCTGCCATTACTTCTCGTTTTTATATTTCACTTAGCTCCCAAAGTCAACCTTTGGAGCTTCCTTCGCACCCTCATCAGCCTCAAAGTAGGCTTTCTTCTCAAAACCGAACCAACCAGCATATATTACCCGAGGGAACGAACGAATATAAGAGTTGTAGGTTTGAACTGTTTCGTTGAATTTTCTACGCTCAACGGCAATCCTGTTCTCTGTTCCCTCTAACTGAGCCTGTAAATCGAGAAAATTCTGGTTTGCCTTTAAGTCGGGGTAGCGTTCAATAGTTACCAGCAACCTCGACAAAGCACCGCTCAACTCCCCCTGTGCAGCCTGAAACTGCTTCATGTTTGCTTCATTCAGGTTGGTTGGGTCAATGGTAACCTGAGTTGCCTTTGCGCGAGCCTCAATTACCTGCGTTAGGGTTTGCTGCTCAAAGTTTGCGTACCCTTTAACAGTATTCACAAGGTTTGGAATAAGATCCATTCTACGTTGGTAAACGTTTTCAACGTTTGCCCACTGAGAAGTCACACCCTCCTCCATCGACACCATTTTATTGTACCCGCAGCTACTAAAGAAAGGAATAGCAAGCACGGCAACCATAAGATATAAAAATCTTCTTTTCATAGTTTTCAAATGTTTAATGTTAGGTAAATGTATAAAAAAGCATGGTATTATCCTCAAAAACCATGCAAGGAAAAATATTATGACACAATGCCATTCCCTCCAAATCATATTTAGAAGTAATTGCCTAAACAAAAAAAAACAGAAAAATTCTTATTAAAAGCTATAACTTTGAACCAGAAAATAAAAAAACACTCAATATGACACGCGAAGAGTTTCAAAACATTATTAAACAAGGGATTCCAGCCGAAATACCTGTACTGAAGCCCTGGGATTCGAACATAAACCATGCGCCAAAGCGCAAACAAATTCTGACTACAGAGGAGAAAAAACTTGCTCTAAAGAATGCGTTACGGTATTTCCCCCAAAAGCATCATGCCGTTTTGGCAGAGGAATTCGCAAAGGAGCTAAACGATTACGGTAGAATATACATGTACCGTTTTCGTCCCGACTATAAAATTACTGCACGGAGCATCCACGATTTCCCCTACAAGTCGATTCAGGCTGCATCCATAATGCTGATGCTTAGTAACAACCTCGACTATGCCGTTGCCCAGCATCCGCACGAGCTAATAACCTACGGTGGAAACGGAGCGGTTTTTCAGAACTGGGCACAGTACCTGCTCACAATGAAATACTTGTCAGAAATGACAGATGAGCAAACCCTTGTTCTCTACTCAGGTCATCCCATGGGACTTTTCCCATCACACAAGGACGCCCCAAGGGTAGTTGTTACCAACGGAATGATGATTCCTAACTACAGCAAGAAGGACGATTGGGAAAAATTCAACGCCCTTGGCGTTACCCAGTACGGGCAAATGACTGCCGGATCGTTCATGTATATTGGACCCCAAGGGATTGTACACGGCACAACCATTACGGTTCTGAACGCAGGCAGAAAAAGGCTGAAAGCCGGAGAAACTGATTTACGGGGCAAGCTCTTTGTTTCATCAGGACTAGGTGGCATGTCGGGGGCTCAACCAAAAGCCGGAGTTATTGCCGGAGTTGTTAGCGTTATAGCCGAGATAAACCCGAAAGCTACGGAGGTTCGGCACAGCCAGGGTTGGGTTGACGAAGTTCACGGAAACCTTGACATTCTGATTCCTCGAATCAGAAAAGCCATGGAGAAGAAAGAAACCGTTTCAATTGCATACCAGGGAAATATAGTTGATTTGTGGGAAAAACTTGCTGAAGAAAAGGTGCCGGTTGACCTGGGAAGCGATCAAACGTCGCTCCACAACCCATTTGCCGGAGGCTACTTTCCTGCTGGTCTCACATTTGAGGAGTCGAACGAACTCATGACAAGTAATCCCGAACTTTTCAAGGAAAAAGTTTACGAAAGTTTACGTCGCCACGCAAAAGCTATAAATACGCTAGCGGAACGTGGGATGTACTTCTTCGACTATGGCAACGCATTCCTGCTGGAAGCCAGCAGAGCGGGTGCCGATATTGTGGATTCCAACGGAAAATTCAGGTACCCTTCGTACGTTCAGGATATTATGGGTCCCATGTTCTTCGACTACGGTTTTGGGCCATTCCGCTGGGTTTGCACTTCGTCCGATCCGAAGGATCTTGAAACCACCGACAGAATTGCTCAGCAAGTTCTTGAAGAAATTGCAAAAAGTGCTCCTGCTGAAATTAAAGGACAACTCGAGGATAACATTCACTGGATAAAGGAAGCGGGCACTAACAAGCTGGTTGTTGGTTCACAGGCTAGAATCCTTTACGCCGATGCTGAAGGCCGCATAAAAATTGCTGAGGCCTTTAACAAGGCCATTCGTGAAGGAAAAATTTCAGCACCTGTAGTGCTTGGCCGCGACCATCACGATGTTTCGGGAACCGATTCGCCCTACCGTGAAACCTCGAATATTTACGATGGGTCACAGTTCACTGCCGACATGGCGATTCACAACGTGATTGGGGACTCGTTCCGCGGTGCCACCTGGGTTTCAATCCACAACGGTGGTGGTGTTGGCTGGGGGGAAGTAATTAACGGAGGCTTTGGAATGACCCTTGATGGTTCGGACGATGCCGATCGCAGGCTTCGCCAAATGTTGCTGTGGGATGTAAATAATGGGATTGCACGTCGCAGCTGGGCGCGTAATAAGGAGGCCATTTTCGCCATTCAGCGTGAAATGGACAGAACCCCAAACCTTAAGGTCACCATTCCAAACATAGCCGATGATGATATCATTGATAAAGTGATTAAATAGATTGTTTTAGAAAGTAAAAAATCCGGGGGAAACCCCGGATTTTTTTTATTTCATTTTTTTTTTGCAAACTCAAGACTGAGAACTGCAAACTGATTTATTATTCCCTCTTCACACCCTCGCACTCTGCCATTATCATGCGGCAAGCATGCATGTTTCCACGGCTACATGATTGGTGAAAATCAGAGCAAGCCCTCTCTTTATCACCCGAACGAAAATGTGCCATTCCCCTATTGTAGTAGTTCATGGCACTTTCAGGATCTAAATCAAGTGCCTTATTATAATCCTCAATAGATTCAGCAAATCTACCCAACCTATAACTAAGGAATCCTCTGTAACTCAGTGCCGAAGAACTTCGAGGATTAATTCTTAAGGCTTCGTTAAAATCGTCAATTGCTCTATCGAAATCTTCATCGCGCATATATGAAATTCCTCTATTCACATAAATATTTACACTTTGCTGTTTTGAAGAAAGCTCAAGAGCCTTGTTAAAATCGGAAATTGCACGTCGCTGCTGCCCCATTATGGTGTTCAATATTCCACGACGCATGAAAAAATCGGGGATATCAGGGAATAACTTAATGCCATCCTCAATAACCTGCTGTGCTTCCTTGTAATTTTCGGTTACGGTATATGCTCGGATAATTCCTATGAGAGCAGCAGTATCTGATGGTTGCTGTTTAAGTGCCTGAGAAAAATTGTCGATGGCAGCCTGGTAATTCTTTTCTTTCAAATTTTTGTAGGCAGAAGCAACAAAGTCATTTTCCTGCCCCACTGAGGCAAGTGCAAAGGACAAGAAAAATGTTAGAAATAAAAATGCTCTCATGTTCATATTTTGTAAAAATAACGATACTATTTTAATTTGCAATAGTGTTTTCAAATTTAACCCGGTTAACAATAGCCCTCCCCAGTGTAACCTCATCGGCGTACTCTAAATCGTCGCCAAAAGCCACTCCACGTGCAATTGCAGTCACCTCAACATCAAAAGGTTTTATCTTCTTATAAATGTAAAAGTTCGTTGTATCGCCTTCCATGGTTGCGCTAAGCGCCATAACGACTTCTTTTACGGTACCCGAAGCAATTTTGTTAACTAGGCCATCGATATTGAGATCAGCAGGCCCTACCCCATCCATTGGGCTAATAAGCCCGCCAAGCACGTAGTACAAACCGTTGTACTGACTGGTTGATTCGATGGACATAACATCACGAATGTTCTCAACAATACAAAGGATGGAACTGTTGCGTTTGGGGCTGGAACAGATTGAACAAATATCGGTATCGGACAACGAGTTACACTCCCTGCAGTATTTTATGTCGTTTTTTAGCGAAACCAACGATTGGGCAAAACGGGAAACATCATCGTTAGGTTGACGAAGAATGTGCAGTACGAGCCTTAACGCAGTTTTCTTTCCAATTCCCGGAAGACGGGAAAATTCATCAACAGCGTTTTCTAATAATTTTGATGGAAAACTACTTATGCTCATTGTTTCAAATTGCTACTATTGCAAATCTACAAATAATCGGCCAAAGCATTGTATGAAACATATTTTTTATTCAACCATTTTTTTCTACACTTGTAGCTAATTTATTAATAACTTGGGATGGAACCTATCTGGGTGATTTTAATCATCGTTATTTATTTCGGCGTTCTTCTTGCAATTGGAGCATTAACCAGCAGGAATGCCAACAATGAATCGTTTTTTGTTGGAAATCGACAATCGCCATGGTATGTTGTGGCGTTTGGCATGCTTGGCGCCTCGCTTTCCGGGGTAACGTTTATTTCAGTTCCGGGTTATGTTGGCAGTAGCCAGTTTTCCTACCTCCAGCTGGTATTGGGATACCTGTTGGGCTACATAGTGGTAGCAAATGTTCTTCTACCCCTCTACTACAGGTTGAATCTTACTTCAATATACACCTACCTCGAAGCCCGCTTCGGGTTTTACAGCTACAAAACCGGAGCAGTATTCTTTCTAATTTCAAGGATTATTGGAGCTTCTTTCAGGTTATTCCTTGTGGCCATGGTACTGCAAATCACAGTTTTTGATGCATGGGAAGTTCCCTTTATAGTTACCGTTGCAGTTACTATAATTTTAATTTGGCTCTACACCAACCGAGGAGGCATAAAAACCATTATTTGGACCGACACATTGCAAACTACCGCAATGCTTACTGCCGTTGTGCTTACTATATTTTTCATCGCTAGGCAAATGGGGCTGTCATTCGGGCAAATGGTTGAAACCATCCAGCAAAGCGAGTATAGCAGAATGTGGTTTTTCGATGATTGGAACGATAAACGCCATTTTATTAAGCAATTTTTTAGCGGCGCTTTCATTACCATTGTAATGACTGGACTTGACCAGGATATGATGCAAAAGAACCTAAGCTGCCGAAACCTAAAGGATGCAAAAAAGAACATGTACTGGTACGGTTTTGCTTTTCTGCCGGTAAATTTGGTTTTCTTGTCGCTGGGTGTTTTGCTTTTCATTTTTGCTCATCAGCAAGGCATTACCGTTCCAGAACAAACCGACAACCTCTTCCCCCTAATTGCCACCCAGGGTTACCTCCCAAAAGTTGTGAGCATTCTTTTCATACTTGGGATAATTGCTGCGGCATACTCCAGCGCCGACTCGGCGCTAACTGCGCTTACAACCTCGTTCACCATAGACATTTTAAACCTGAAAGGGAAAACCGAGAAGGAAATAAAACGAATACGAATGAGGGTTCATGTTTGCATTTCCTTAGTTATTGCCGCTGTAATTATGGTTTTTAAAGCGGTAAACAATGAGAACGTAATTAGCGCCCTGTTCACGGTTGCTGGTTACACATATGGCCCGCTGCTTGGGTTATATGCCTTCGGGCTATTTACGAATTTTAAAGTAAAAGATAAATGGGTTCCCCTTGTTGCAATTGCTTCTCCTGTAACATGCTACTTTCTTGCGAAGTACTCAGCAATCCTTTTTAATGGTTTCGAGTTTGGATTTGAACTGCTTATTGTAAACGGAGCGCTAACATTTGTGGGATTGCTAATTCTTAGGAAAAATGAAGTGGGCTAATTGAGTTGTGAAGCATTCAACTCAAATGAAGAAAAGATAGAAACAGGAGCGATCCGAACATTGTCTTTGATTGTATTTGGAATGATTTTTGGAATCTGAAATTTTAAAAAACCTATGCATAAATTATTTTTATTCGCTTTGGCACTTACATTAACGCCTATAGTAATGGGGGTTACAACACAAACACAAGCCAACATAATTTCAGCGAAACTTAAGGTACAGAAAGCATCGCAAGGAAAGAAAATAGTAATTGAAGCAGATGTTTTTTACTTAATCGATAGCAAGGAAATAAGAATGTACTATATATACCCTGAGGAATTTATTTTTTTCTCGAACATTTTGGGTGAAACGAAAATGTATTTCCCCAAAAAAAACGAAGTAATCCTTCAACAAAATGATATTTTTTCGGCCGACACCGATATTTTATTCTTGTTTCTTACGCAAAACATGTCAGAAATGGGTTTGAAACAAATGGGCTTTGAGCTAACTGAATCGAAGTACGATAATAACTACCATATAACTAAATGGGCATCTCCCGAAAGTTCAAAAGGAATTGCTGAAATTGAGCTAGTTTTTGAAGATTTCGTTCCAATATTCACCTCGTTCATTTCAAACGAAAAAAACACGCTAAGCAAAACATACTACGATAATTATCAGGAATTTAACAACCATTACATTCCTTTAACCATTACAGAAATTTCATATATTAACAATAATGACTCTATCGTATCAAGGAAAGAATACTCCGACCTACGATACGGCTCGCAAGTAAGTTCCGATATGATTAACTTCAAAATCCCAGACAATGCAAAGGTCATTAAATAGGATTACCGTATATAGCACCATACTCTTTGTAGTAATTCTCACTGCTCAAATTCCTGCTAAAGGTCAGGTTATTTCAAAAACAGACATAGAAATTATTGCAAACAAAAAAACATTAAAGGAGAAGTACCATGAGAGAGTTGTAAAATATGGGTTTGGGAAAAAAAAATCGGTTTCAAACATTCTATTTGCTCCTCCACTTTATGTGTACCAGAAGTTCATCAGCGCACAAATATCTGCAAGCTGCCTATACAATCCTTCATGCTCAGAATTTAGCCACCGTGCCTTCACATGTTATAGCTTCCCAAAAGCCTTCCTTTCATCCATCGATCGTATTATGAGGTGCGACAGGCTTTCTGCCATTGATATTCCAAAAGACATGGTTGACCCAGTTAGCCACAAAAAAAATGAGGATATTGATTATTATGGGAATATTGAGTAAGTTACCTCCATCATCATTTTTGGGATTTGCCACCATAACCTTTTTACTTTTCTCACCAAACGTATCAGGGCAGGTTGCGCGCAGTAGCTGGACGAATAATGATGTTGAGTTTATGACCTATTTAGTTAATAACCGGCTTTATGAAAATGCGTTAACCCTATCACATCTATTAAAACTTGATGACAGCATACAAGCTGATACTTTATGGTACCTTGTTGGTTGGAGCCACTACAACCTTAAACAGCTTGATAGCGCAACAGTTTCCTTACTAAACGTGAGCAAAAATCACTCAACTTTTGCCAAATCACGATTCTTTAGCGCTTACTGCGCAGCACACAGTAGAAACACTAATTCAGCCAAAAATATTCTTAGCGCATACCAACCAAGTAATGAAATGCTTGATGAGCTAAAAAGAACGCAACTTGCTGGACTAGCATTGCTTACTAAAGACCTTGAAACATACAACAAAATATCATCAACATTTAGCTACTCGTACTACTCATTCGCTGAGAATCAAAGAACTTTAGACGAAATAAACATGAGCATAGCTAATTTTAATCATAAATCCCCGTTTGTTGCGGGACTTTTTTCTGCCCTTATCCCTGGTTCTGGCAAAATGTATGCGGGCAAAGTTGGGAGTGGTCTCTCGTCACTCTTTACAGTAGGAATTCTGGGAGCATTAACATGGGAGAACTACAACAGGGACGGCCTTTTAAATCCCAAAACAATAATTTTTGGGTCCTTATTCACCGTAGCATACTCAGCAAATATTTATGGAAGTGTTTTTAGTGTAAAAGCTTATAGAGATGAGTATAATAAAAAAATTGAGCATAGAATTCTTTTTAACCTGCACATTCCTATTCGGAATGTTTTCAACTAGCGTTGGACAGAGCTTAACAGCTGAAGAATATTTATTAAAGGGGAACTTTAAACTTGCAGCTCTGGAATATGAGCGTGAATACTTCAACGCCCAAAATAATTACGACAGATATGCGGCAATACTTAGTAAAACCGAATGCTATAAAAAAAGTAACGATTTCGAGAATGCATTTAGTACGATAGATAGAATCAGTTTGATTGGACTTTCCGACAGTTTACGGTTTATTGTACTATACCAAAAAGCCCTCTGCTCGTACCTATCAAATCGCTACGCTCAAGCAGAATCGTATATTCAACAAATCAAACAATGTAACTACTTTCAAAAATGGGAAACATCAGTAGAAATCAACCTGTTATACACACTTGTTCTAAACGAACTGCAACGTTGGAATGATGCTAAAATGATGATTCTTGAGGTTAAAGACTCATTAGCGCTTAACAAAGGTGAATTTGAAGGCGTTGAAAAAATTATTTATTCGTATAGTAACGATAGCCTTCCAAAACTTAAGAATGAGAAGGTATTATTCTGGGTATCTTTTATTCCTGGAGCAGGGATTGTATATGCAGGAAAACCAGCTGAAGGTTTTTTAAACTTAACAATTAATATGGCATCTCTTGCATTTGGCGCACATCAAATATACTACTCATACTACCTAACCGGGTACTTTGGGGGCGCAATTATGCTTCAGAAATTCTACTTTGGAGGACGAAAAAGAGCAGAGTTTCTGCTGAATAAAAATAACTACGAAAAGGCTTTATATTTTAATGAAAATAGGAAAAAAGAAATTATCGAGGTTTTACAGAAAAAAAATAAAGGAGCGTAAAATACGCTCCTTTAACATATTACAAAAAACGCACTACCACATAAAAAAGTTCTCGTTATTCTCGTACTTACTAATATTGTCTTTGACTATACCATCAGCAATAAGGACGAAGAAGTCTACCAGAGGAACTACTCCAAAAATTCCACCACAGGTGAATGTGTATATTGCCCACATACTTCCTTTTGTTCCCAAATAATGACGGTGAACACCAAACCCTCCTACAAAGAAACAAACAATAGTAGCAACAACAGGATCCTTGCTTTCAAAAGTTGCCATGCTAGCAGCTGTGGTTGATGATAACGATACCATTTCCGATATCGAAACCTCCAACGCATTGTCAAAAAGGTTGTCAACAGCTACATTGTCAACACGATAGTTTCCTGAAAAAGAAACAAGTGCTGTACATAAAACGAACACCGATGAAAATAAAATTTTTTTCATAAATTAATGAATTTAGTTAAACAAAAACTTACTCAAGTATAACTATTAATTGGATAATAGCAACAATTAACAGCCAATATTTTTCTAAAATATTCTACTAAACAAACTTATATTTTCGACAAAAAATGATGCTTTTGCAACTCGGTAAGGCTAGAATCCATTATCTGTTTTGACAATGAATTTCTAATACCGAATCCTTTATCCCCAAAATCATTTAGTATTCTTAAATGCTCAAATCTAAATACTATGTTATTGGGGTATTTATTAATAAGCCAACAAACGTTACTCAAAGCCTCATCCTTATTGTTATATATTTCATCTTCAATCTTAAACAGAAAATAATGGGCTTCGGTTGATATAACAGAGGAGCTGGATTCCGCACACTTTTTAAGCAACGAACGACCTACCTCAGATTCTGCTTTATAAAAAATCAAAACGATGGGCCATATGGTAGAATTTTTCTCCTTTAAACCAGCAATAGTATAATTATATATACCTGCCACTAACATATTTTCCTGGCTTTTCATTGGAGTTTCTAAAATATCGCTTAAACCTGCCCTTATCTTTAAAAAATATCTGAGCATTAACATTTCTTCGCCTTTTATTGCAGCAAGCCTAATGCCAAAAACGCATGAAATAGTGTATAAAATATCGTTGTTATACTTATTGCTTGACTCATATTCCAATACATTTTTTTCAACCTCATTTTCCAGGGAAACAAAAAAACTATTATAGCCTGGATAGGTTAACCCATTCCACCATAAATCTAATAAATTTGATACCTTATATTCAACACCAGCCTTCTTAAAAGCATTCTTCTTCACGCTATCTGCCGCTACAAAATCAAAGCTATATAACTCATTCATAAAACTATCAACACCATCATTCAAGAGGCTATTCTGGGGGACTCCCCCTATCGCTGTGTCGAAAAGCGCTAAAGAAAATAGAATAATTGCCGTAAACTTGAACCCAACCAGTTTCACTCTTTCACAAAAGAAGGTTAAACAATATTTTTTCACAAAAATGTAACTTTCCTTTCAAATATCATTCCACAACAGAAACAAAAAGAATCATTATTTTATTGCCTTAGCTCCTGCCCACCAAAAAGAAGGTTAATTATTATTTTAATTTATACTTCATAAAAAGTTTCATAATAATTCAATATTCATACTAACTGATTTTTTCATTCCTAACTATTTTAATAACAGCAAAAACCGTTACAAAACCCAATTTTCTAAAAGAGATTGAAGTACCCGAGATAACTCAGAACTTAGCAAAGCCAATGTCAACATAAATAAACATTTTTGAATTCCTCTCAATATAGATGCTGCTCTAACAATGGAGATATATCTAAAATAAAAGGGGTACGATGCCCTATAGGAGTATGCTTTGGGCAAGACAAAGAGTTTGAATCGCACCAAATTATGGTCAATGAAGGTACGACAATCTACATGACCACCGATGGGTATGCAGACCAAATTGGTGGAGCCGACAACAAAAAATTTTACTCAAGCAAACTTAAAAAACTTATTGCTGAGGTTGCCAGCCTAAGTATTGATAAGCAGGAAAGCATCCTTGAAAAGGAACTTGAATTACATATGGGCAACTCTCCTCAAACGGACGACATTCTTCTAATTGGAGTAAAACTAATGGCATAACTGCAAGCGGGTTCTACTTCTTAAGCGCTGCTTTGCTAAATATATGCTCAGGAATTTTTTGGTTGAATTTTACGCTAGTAATTTCAAACTCGGTTCCTTCGCCCTGTTTTAGCATATCCTTAAAAACCATTTTTGTGGGGAACCATCTTCCTTCAATTTTTTCAACACCACTTAGCATAGTTCGCTTAAGCAGCTGACCGCTTTTTGCGAAAAGTTCTTCCTTTAAAGGAATGTAACGTTCAGTATCGATCCAAACCTTACGGGTAAAGTAGGCTACATCCTCAACCTTGGCGGTTAATTTAAGAACATAAGTATTTCGCTCATCTACCGTTTCCTCGCCAACAACTACGGCAGTGTACACATCGGTAAGCTTACGATCCTCCATCATATCCTCGTAGGACAAATCGGAACCCATAACCGACTGGCGAAGCATATGTCCAGAAATTTGGATGGTTCGGTCGGTTGAAGGTGAGTAAATCCAAAGTTGATTCTCCAACTTTAGCATTTTCGTTCCCTGCTCGCGTGCAGGAGAAAGGTACTCGGTAAACGATTGCTTATCGCCTACAGAGTAGGTTCTCGAGGTCATAGTTCGGTTTCCCCGTTTCCCATGGATAGTCATGGACGATTCGAAAATCCGATTCTCCGACGACATGTTCTTATCCACTCTGTCTAATATCTCATCAGCAGATGGCTGAGATTTGCCCGAGAAGGCAATGATTATTAGTATTAAAATCGGTATTTTTTTCATTGTAATATGTTTTATGATATGATCTGCGAATATCAGTTGAACCAGCCCGACGGCAGGCGGGTCTGCGTTATCAGCGTTCCATCAAGACTCCAACTCCTTAAACAGCCTGGCTGTTTGACGCTTATAGATTCCTACACCTGAAAGCATTGTCCCAATAACTGTTGACATTAACCCCGGGAAGAACCCAATGTAGAAATCAGCCGGAGTAATTCTTGCCCGTATCACCGATGGCAGCATCATGGAAGCTCCCTCCATCATTCCTGAAATATCAATGCCATACGTTTGTATTAACCACGCAAAGAATAGCCCAAACGCTGTGCCAAAAATTGAACCGGCAATACCAATAAAAATCGATTCGTAAATCATTGTTCTGTACACATGCCCTTTCTCCTCGCCCATGGCAATGCGGATTCCCACCTCGCCGTACCGGCGAAGTCCTCCAAGCAGCCCGGCATTCCACAGCACAAGCGACATGGCAAAAACGAAAACCATTGGAATATAAATTGACCAAACGTTAACTAGAGCCACGTACTGCCCCATGGCGCCCTGCTGGCTTAAACTCTTGAATACCGGAGCAAACTCATCGGAGCTATCAGCATACTTTTCATTCATTTCGGTCACCAGCTTAACAACACGCTCATCGTCGTAGAAATCGGTTTTCAGAAACCCAAGAATTTCGCTTGCGGCATCGTTCATATCAAGGGCTAGGCGTGCATCCTCAATATCTGTAATTATTGCTCCACGGTCAATCACCTCAGCACCAAACCTCACAGTGCCTGAAACCGTAAAATTGTACATGGTCATGCTTCCGAACATGGAGGATCCGATTAGGGTGACCACTTCACCGGGATTTATGCCAAGCTTTTGAGAAAACTCTTCGCTAAGCAATACCTCACCCTGTTTGGCGATCATACTTCCACGCACTATTGAATTTGTCAGGTTTAAACGTTCTATTTCCTTGCTGTTCTCAGAAAGGAGATCAACGCCCATTCCTATTGCAGGGCCCTGAGAACGGGTTTCCCCATTCACATCGGGAACATCAACAAGCCCACCAAACTGAATGCGTGGTGCCCATTCAACCTCAGGGTATTCAGCGCGTAACTCCGTAAGCAAGCTGCTTACCTCGGTCAGGGCTAAGTCGTTGGGAATTTGGTTTGCTTCCTCGGCGTATGCACGGCTCATTACCTTTAGGTGACCATTGGTAAACTTTGAGTTCACCTCAATCGTGTCGCCCATGAAACCCCTTACGTAGGCGTTCATCAGAACAGTAAGCATAACACCAATTGAAACCACAATTATTGGTAACCTGCTGCGACTCTTGTCGCGGAATAGGCCTTTTATTAGGAATTTTATCATGGCTTTATTTTGTCTAAGTTCATTTTTTGTGTGACTAAAGTTTCGAGTTCATAGAGTGACTAAAGTTTCGAGTTCATAGAGTG
>ERZ795048.175-NODE-175-length-69400-cov-9.555238_pt1 | contig 69400 bp, 67 predicted proteins | sample MGYA00375132_ERZ795048 | MGnify/ENA primary metagenome ERZ795048 (study PRJEB30177, sample SAMN05720225) | activated sludge metagenome | isolation source: Anaerobic digester | place: Hong Kong | collected 2014-12-17 ...
ATGTAATGTTTTTCGATCCGCTAATCGTCATGCAAACAAACGGGGAGATTATAGATCTTATCTGGAAAATAACTGAAAAGGAGAATTAATCTTGAAAAAAATGTCTTTAGTTTTTGTGCTTTGCATATTATTGATAGCCGGCTGTGTGAAGACACAGCCGGCTTCGGAGGTTTCCGAAGTTTCTTCTCTAGCGTCTGCAAGCAGTGAAGAAATGGGTTCTTCGGAATCGACAGTTTCGGAGGATTCCAGCATTATTCCGGAATCGAATACTGCTGTTTTTGAATACGGTGATTATGAATATGAAATTGTTGGTGACAGCATTACTATTGTGAAATACAATGGTGACGATGAGGAGCTTGTAATTCCTGATACGATGGACGGGCTTTCGGTGACCGTGATTGGAGAGGGCGCATTCAAAGAAAATGAAACCTTAAAAAGTGTGGTAATTTCGGACAATGTTATCCTAATTGATAAAGCCGCTTTTCGCAAATGTACAGAGTTGGAAAGCGTTCAATTTGGGGAAAACGTTGAAGAGATCGGTGAAGGCAGCTTTTCGGCTTGCCAAAACCTGAAACAAATTATTATAAACAATAGCTTAAAAACAATTAAAAAATCTGCATTTGACGGTTGTCTAAGTCTTCAGGCACTTGATTTGCCGGAAAGTGTTGAGAGCATTGGAGAAATGGCTTTTGAGGTATCAGGGATTAAGAATTTCGTGTTTCCAAATAAAATTAAGGAAATAAACAGGGGAACATTTTATTTATCGGATTTAGAAACAGTTGTTTTACCGGAAAACGTTGAAATTATCGGAGCTGCATTTGCCGCGACAGCGATTACCGAGATATTTATTCCCGATAGTGTTATTTCAATCAGTGATTATGCTTTCGATGAATGCTCAAGGGAATTAGTTTTGCTTTACGACAACAATCTACTTGTCCCGCAATATGCAGAGAAAAACAACATTCTGTGTTTTCAAATTGATGAATATGACCCGATACTTACAGTGGTATTGGTAAACGGCAAGCCCTTGAATGACGATGAAAATATCGGAATCAGTCAGGAGGATTATAACATTGTAAAAAGACAGAATAATTTTACTATAGAATGGTTTGAATATGCTGTTTCAAACGACTATATTTGTTTTTTAGCGAATGAAGAACGGACAGATGAAACGATTAAAGCAAAATTAACAAAAGCCGCCACGCTGTTGTATCAATGCGGAATTACCGATTTTGACCCGGAGAATATTGAAAGTGCGGATTCTGATTATCTTGATAAAATGGCCACTTTGGCCATCTATTCGAGATCTGAAGACGGAACCGAAGTAGATGATAAAAAGGGATCCTCCGGTGTCATTTTTGTGGATGACAGAACTTTTTATTACTATTATACAATTTTCTTTGGTGTTGACCCCGATTTTTCAAAAATTACAGGACATTCGCAGCAGCAAAAGGGGATTTGGTATTACCCGAAGGAGTTTTCGGAGGTGCAGACCGAGGTGTTGGCGTTTTCAAGTGACGCCGAGAAAATGGAATATACTTTAACGTTGCGTTTTACTCCGGAAATCGGAACTCCTATCAAAAAAACATTTTCTTTCATAATGACGGAAGAAGACACTATTGGCGGTGAACAATACAGGATTACTTTGACGGGGATTTATTAAACAAAGGGATTTTTCTTAAAGAAAACCACGAATGGCGCCGGAGCATTTTGCTCCGGCATCATTTACAATATGGGAAAATTATGCTATACTACAGGCAAGAGGAATCACTTTTCCAATGTTATAAATTTGCGGAGCAGGGGATATTTGATGAAAAAAATAGTATGTGTATTGTTGATGATCATATTTCTGTGCGGATGTGCGACAGCGAATTCAGCAAATTCTACAGAAAATTCTACAAGTTCTGAGAATTCCGCGAGTTCTGAAAATCCTGTAAGTTCTGCAAGTTTTATAAATTCCGCAAGTTCCGAAAGCGCAGAAGAATCCGAATTGATCTATATGAGCTTTGATTCTTTTGGTGGTGAGAGCAGCTACGATGTCGCTGATTTTATAAACAACCCTTGGGACAATCAGTTATATGAGGATATACACGTTGTTTTTCGATTTGAGAAGCAAAACGGGCAATTAATATTAACAGGCATCTCAAGTGAAGATGGATCTCACAAGCAAGGACAGTTTCTTACCCTCAATGACCCGGACAACTGGGGATGGAAAAAGTTTAGAACAAGCGAGTATTTTCAACGAGCGATTATATTTCTATGTGATGAAGAAGGTATCAAAGAGTGTTTCCGGGAAAACGGCATTGAGAACATCCAAAAGATGGTCATTTTAGATGGTCCGAATGTAGAAACAGGTTATATCATTACAGCAATCACCGAAACGCAAGCGTATTTTATGACAGTACCCATATCGAATGAGAAATACGGTGATTATATATTTCAAAAGGTTTATACACAGGATGAATTTTTGAAAATTTTCAACCCCCGGTCGGCAAAAGTTTTTATCAATGAACAAGAAATAACATTTTTAACGACGCCTTTATTTGGCTACACATTCCTTGAAATAGATTTGTTTGAATTTTTAGATGCGCTTGATATTCAATATACTTATGACGAGGAGAATAATATAATCAGCTCAAACGAAGTAATCTTACAAATTAAAGAATACAGTGATGGTTCATATTGCGTGGATATATTTAAAAACGGCAGTGAGCATGTGGATGGTAAGGGAGGCGCGAGATATGAAAATGGGAAATATATCGGAAACTTATTATTTTATGATGAATTATGCCGCGTTTTGGGGTATGATATGGAATTGCACTATGATGATTACAGCGTGCGGATTGTGAAAAGCTGATCGGCGTTTGAATTTCAAGCAGGGCGTTTACCCTGCTGAATTTTTTAATAGCGGATTTTAGGTGGGATATGAAACGAGAACCGCATTTTTCGGAAAAGGAATATTTCTGACCGAAAAAGCGGTGAAACGCGGATAAAGTGATTGACAAGCTTGCGTTATTTGGATATAATGTACCCTATGGGTTTATGCCCGTTCGTTTAACACAAAGGAGGGAAGAGTATGCTTAGGACATACCAGCCGAAAAAACGGCAGCGGCAGAAGGAACACGGTTTCCGCAAGCGCATGAGCACAGCCAACGGGAGAAAAGTGCTTGCCCGCCGCAGAGCCAAGGGCAGACACGTCCTGTCCTATTAAAGATGCGGGTCGGTAACGCCGTTGCACTGCGCAACAACTGGGAGTTTCACCGTGCATACAGACGCGGGAAATGCGTTGCCGGGCCTGTATTGATCTGTTATTGCTTCAAGGGAAAAGGCCGGCGCACCCGCATCGGGGTCACGGCCGCGAAAAAGATCGGGTCTGCGGTGGAGCGAAACCGCGCACGGCGCGTGATTAAAGAGGCCTACCGCAGCATCTGTCCGCGGATTGACGGCGGTTGGGACTTGGTATTCGTCGCCCGTGAGGGCACGGGGAAGAAAAAAAGCCCGGAGATCGCCGCCGTGATGCAGGCACAATTGAAAAAGGCCGGTGTGCTTGCGTGAGAAAGCTCTTTATCGCGCTGATCCGCAGCTATCAGAAAATTCGTCCGCCTTGGTCGAAAGGGAACTGCAAATACTATCCCACCTGTTCCAATTACGCCATTGAAGCATATGAGACCTATGGGACCGTCGGCGGCGGTTTGCTTGCGGTATGGCGCATCCTGAGATGCAATCCGTTTTCGAAAGGCGGAGTCGATCCGGTGCCGAATCGATTTTGGATTTTTCGCAACCGCAAAACAGAAAGCATGAAAGGCAAGAAATGAGATGGATTTGATAACGGCATTCGGGACCGCTGTGTCCGGTATAGTGAAAATTGTCGCTGAGGCGGCTGCTGCTTCCAATGCGATGACCTTTTGGGATTACGTCGTTCTCCCACTGGGTGCAATCTTCAAGTTTTGCTATACGATACTGCCTAACTTCAGCTTAGCGGTGCTGCTGTTCGCAATCATCTTCAAAGCCGTTCTGTTTCCGCTCGACATCAAGCGCCAGCGCTCTCAAGCCAAAATGGTGCGGTTCCAGCCCAAAATCAACGCTATTCAGAAAAAGTACGCTACCGATAAGCAGCGTCAAAACGAAGAGATTCAAAAGCTCTATACCGAAGAGGGTTATAATCCGATGGGCGGCTGTCTGCCGTCGCTGCTTCCACTGCCGATCTTTCTCGGACTCTACCGGGTCATCGTGCGGCCGTTGTCCTTTTTGGCCGGCTCGTTATTCGATATCGGCACTCGTGCGGCTCAGGTGGTAACAGATGTTGCAACATTAAAATCCCATGTGACGATTGCGGGAATGACAACCTACAATCAAGAACTTTATCTTTTCCGTTATCTCAAAAGCAATCCTGAATGGTTTACAGGTTCCGGTTTGATTGAACCGGCCTCCCATTTGGATATGTCGCTGTTCGGCCTTTTCAAAAATTTTGATCTGAGTTTAGGCGTCGGACAGGAAGGGGCAAGTTGGATTTATTGGGTCTTCCCGATTCTGACCGTCCTCGCCAGTGTCGCCAGCTCCTATTACATGGGCCAGATCAACAAGCGTAACAACGAGGGTATGTCGGGTGCGAATGCCGCAGCAAGTCCGTTCATGGTGATCGGTATGCCGTTACTGACCGGCCTCATTACCTATCGGTTTCCGGCCTGCGTGCTGCTGTACTGGATTTACAACAGTTTGCTGATGCTGGGTTCCACAGTGATTTTAAACAAGTTCTGGCCGATGAGCAGGATGGTCGCCGAATATGAGGCAAAGCTTGAACAGATGCGGCTGAGCGGAAAGCCGGTTACCAAAACTTCGCAATTCCGGGACAAACTCGCACAGGCACAAAAAGCTACCGATGAAAAGCAAACCCGGTATAACGATTATGTAGATAAATCAAAATCCCAGAAAAAAGAACTGGAGCGCAGATTGATCGCCAAGGCACGCGAAGAGGAGCTCGCCAAGCAGGGTGAGGTGTACGAGGAAAAGATCGATCCCAAAGCGCGGGATTTGATGGAAAAGCAGATGGAAAAAGACCGTATCAAAGCGGAAAAAGAAAGAGCGAAAGAGACCCCGGCGAATGCAGAAGCACGCGCCGCTTATATCAAAATGATGGAGAGCAAGAAAAAGAGGGGCAGGAAGTAGCTCGGGAGCTTAGGAGGCATTTTAATGAAAGAGATCACCGCGACGGGCAAGACCGTTGAGGATGCGGTTGCAAGCGCGCTGAAGCAGCTGGGTGCAACCGAAGATCAAGTTCAGATTGAGATTATTTCACGCGGCAGTAAGGGTGTCTTAGGGATCGGTTCGACCGAGGCACAGGTCAAAGTCACCTTATTGGGCAAGGAAGATGCAGTGGCTGACGGAGAGCAGTATCTGTGCGAAATCCTGAACGCGATGGGCGTTGACGAGTATGATGTCGAAATTAAAAGGGATGCGGAGAGCGTCACCTATAATATTACCTCCGACGGCGACGTCGGCTTTGTAATCGGTTATCACGGCGATGTTTTGGATGCGCTGTCGGCCATCATTTCACTGGCAGTCAACCGCGATGCGGATTACAGGTATCATGTCAACGTCGACTTAAACGGCTATCGTGAAAAGCGGGTTGAGTCACTAAAGGATTATGCCGCACGCGCAGTCGATAAAGCCAATTCGAGTGGTTATGTCACGGTTGCGAATCCGATGAAACCGTTTGAGCGTATGATTCTGCACACTGTCGTTCAGGAGAATTCGGACGTGGTGTCGTGGTCGGAGGGCGAAGAACCCCGCCGCCGGGTCATCATTGCGCCTCTTTCCAAGGTGAAGAAGGTCGGTGACAAATACGAGCGCATCGATAAGCGGGATAATTTCCGTAAGCGCGACGACCGGCGTTCGTCCGGTTATGACCGAAATGACCGCGGTGACCGAAACGACCGGAATGATCGCGGAAATCGCGGCGGCGGCAGAGGCGGGAACGACGGACAACGCCCGATCAAGCCCATCAGCACCGGCGATAAGATCACGGTCGGCAGGCCCGTCAGAAGTGATTTCGCGGGCGGTCTTTATTCTAAGATCGAAGTGGATCATCCGAACACGAGTTCGGCTGCGGACCAAAGCACTGATGAATAATTCTGCGGCGGGGTAAACCCCGCCGTTTTACTTTTGATTATTTTGGGGGCAATTATGTATAAAATTGATCGGGATAAAATTGCAAAGGCATACGATCTGGCAAGATCGGCATTTTTAGCCTACGGCATTGATACAGACGCAGCGATTCAAAAATTCGAGACAATTCCGGTCTCGCTGCACTGCTGGCAGGGCGATGACGTCATGGGATTCGAGGATCTTGGGAACATCCACAGCGAAAACGTCGTCACCGGTAATTATCCCGGTGCTGCTCGAAACGGAAATGAGCTGCGGCTTGATATCGATACGGCGTTTTGTATGTCTCCCTGCAAACACCGCGTGAATCTGCACAGCATTTATGCTGAACCGAAAAAGAAGAAGGGGCGGGACGAATACACGGCCGAGGATTTTGAAACATGGATTTCCTGGGCGGTCGGGAACGGTTACGGGCTCGATTTCAATCCCACGTTTTTTAAGCATCCGATGATGGTGGGCGGATTTTCGCTGTCGTCCCGTGATAAAAAGGTACGCGATTTTTGGGTTAAAGTCGGTAAGAATTCCAGAGCAATCGCCGAGGCGATGGGGAAAGCTACCGGCACACCCTGCTGGAACAACATTTGGATTCCGGACGGATTGAAGGATCAGCCGGCAAACCGGAAATTATACCGTAAACTGCTGGCTGACTCACTGGACCGCATATTTGAGGATAAATACGACAGTCAATATGTCGTCGACGTGCTTGAGGGGAAACTCTTCGGCATCGGCACAGAGTGTTTCACGGTCGGCTCGCATGAGTTCTATCTGGGCTATGCGGCCACACATGGCGTCGGAATTACAATGGATACCGGGCACTATCACCCGACCGAGACTGCAATCGATAAACTCTCCTCGGTGACGCCGTTCGTCAAGAACGTGATGCTGCATGTCAGCCGCGGCGTACGGTGGGACAGCGATCATGTTTTGATTCAAGGCGACGATTTGAACGGGCTGATGAGCGAGCTGAAGCGCGGAAACTATTTCGGTCAGGTCGCTGTCGGGCTGGACTATTTCGACGCTCAGATCAACCGGGTCGCGGCTTGGATTATCGGGATGCGGGCGGCCGGAAAAGCGATGCTGACGGCGCTGTGCGAACCCGGCCATCTGCTGGAGGAGGCCGAGGCTAACGACGACTTCACAACGAGACTGGCATTGTTTGACGAATTCAAGAACCTGCCGATCAATCCGGTATGGGATATGCTGTGCGTGCGGCGGGGCGTTCCGGTAGGCGCTGAGTGGATTGAACTGCTTAAAGATTATGAACAGAAGATCTTGTCCAACAGAAAATGATATGGCAGTGAATGATTGGCATATCTGTGGATTGTAAACAATGGGTTTAAGGACACGTAAAGATTGACAAAGCAGAACGGTACGGGTATAATAAAATCGAAATTAAAGTGTGGAGCGTGGTTGTTGTGAGCAGTGTGACCGAAGATATTTCAATGCCCGTCGGCAAATTGGGGATTATCCCGCTGCAGGGCTGCAGCGAAATCGCCTCCCGAGCCGACGGTTATATCAAAGAATGGCGTGAAAGCGAACAGAGTTTCCTCGTCAGCGCATGTTGTCCGCGATTCGGTACCGGTGAGAGCAAGGGGATGATCAATCAATCGGTACGCGGGGACGACCTTTTTGTTTTGTGCGACATCTTCGATTACGGCACCACCTATAACATGTACGGCACCAAAACCCGTATGAGTCCCGACGATCATTACGGTGACCTCAAGCGTATCATCGCAGCCGTGGGCGGAAAAGCCCGCCGCATCAGCGTGATTATGCCGATGCTCTACGGCGGCCGTCAGCATCGCAGAGCTGCCAGAGAGTCGTTGGATTGTGCAATTATGCTGCAGGAACTGCAGAATATCGGCGTCGCCAACATCATCACTTTTGACGCCCACGATTCCCGGGTACAAAATGCCGTACCCTTTTGCGGATTCGAGAACATCAAACCGTATTACCAAATGATCAAAGCGATTTACCGCGCGGTACCCGACATCAAGCTCGACGCCGAACACACGCTCATTGTCTCACCCGACGCAGGCGGAATGGACCGCTGTATGTATTATTCCTCGATTCTGTCGCTTGATTTGGGTATGTATTATAAACGCAGGGACTATTCCAAAATCGTCAACGGGCGCAACCCCATCATAGCGCATGAATTTTTGGGCAATAATGTGAACGGCAAGGACATCATCATCGTCGATGATATGATTTCTTCCGGGGATTCGATTCTTGACATTGCCGAGCATCTCAAAGAAATGGGCGCACAGCGCATTTTCGTCTTTGCCACGTTCGGGCTGTTCTGCGAAGGGATTTCGCGGTTCGACGAAGCCTATGCCGCCGGGCAGCTTGCAAAAGTCTTTACCACCAATCTCAACTATCGGACCGACGAATTGAAGTCGCGGGTTTGGTATGAGGAAGTGGACATGTCCAAGTATATCGCGTTACTCATCGACGCGCTCAACTTTGACCGGTCACTGAGCGATCTGATCGATCCCGCCGCCCGTATTAAGAAATTACTGGCCAAAAAACGGGTTTGAGTACTTTAAAAAGATCAAATTTTCATCACCGAAATTTACTTGTATGTTCATAATATTTTGATAAATTAATTCAGAAATCAACCGGCATTCCATTTGAAAGGACAGAGCATATGGTAAAACGGATATTTGTGATTATCTTGGTCGCCGTTTTTTTGATCGGCGGCTGTTCTCCGAGCGGTTCCGAGACCTCCGTTCCGAAAATCAACTATGAAGATCTCTCACTTCCGACCGATCTCGAGATCGTGGCTCCTGCGTTTTTTTACAACTACGGCGATGACACCTTGACAGTGGACGAACGCAATGAATGGACCGACGCGATGAGTGAACGGTACGGGGTCTATATCACGGTAACCGTACCTGTCGATACGACTTATTCGAGTACAATGCAAGAGGCGTATAACCAGAATATTCACGGCGTGGTTAACGTCGGCGGGCTCGATGTGGTGCAGTATTTCAAGGACGGCGGGGCAATTTTGCCGCTGGATGATTATCTGGCAGACAATCCCGCATGGCTTTCGCTGCCTGAAGAGATGCGCAATATGTATATGATCGACGGTCATATTTGGGCTATTCCGAGCAGCTTTTATTATACGATGAAAACCCGTTCCTTCCGCACCGACTGGCTGGAGCAGCTTGGGCTTGAGGTTCCGACCGATTTGGACAGCTTAAGAGAATATGCGCTTGCGGTTGCGAATTCTGACATTGAAGGCGCTGCGATCGGCGGCGGAGCGGATCTTTCATGGGCTTTGGATATTTTAAACGCGTTTGGCGTGCGCATTGATTCCTCGGGGCAGTTCGGTTATGCTTATGACCCCGAAACAGGCACTTTCATCGACGGGTTTTTACAGTCGGAGGCGGCTGAAGCGCTGCAATACCTTCGTGAGCTCTATGAAGCCGACGCATTTGATACGAATCTGTGGAACATGACGTCTGAAGACGTTTGGGAAGCGCTCGACAACGGGGAATATGGCAGTTATTATACCACCGTCGGCGAAGGTAAATACGGCTACGGAATGTATGCCGCAGCAAATGCCATCTATGAGCAGACTTCGGAATGGCCTACCACCGATGAAAAGTGGAACGAATTGACCACGCTGTATACCGAGATCACTTCACTGTCGAACAACGGATATGAAGTGCCGCAGATTCTGTTCCCTACGGGAAGCGCTTTTGTGTTGATCAACGGTACCGCTCAACCTGCTGAGACCGCGAATTTCTTTGTCGATCTGCTGTATGGTTCGGAACCCAACTATATCGAGGCCTATGTCGGGTTGGAGGACAATATCGTTCGTAATTCCGACGGTTCGATCACACTCAAAATGATGCTCGATGAAGACGCGTCCGAAGAAGCGGGAGAAGGCGTTTATGTCACACGGCATATGGCCAATTTGGTGGGCATCATTGAAGGCGTATATGATTCCGAAAATCTCGAGATTATCGGGAGCGACAATGAGAATGTCCGCATTCGTAAGCAGGAATCGGCGGCATACAACAGTCAGACCATGACCACGGCTCTGAATGCCGAGGACGTGCTGAAGCTGGATCTGCAATATTCATTCCCGGTTTCTCAAACCTTGAATGCCAATGTCAGCGACATTGCCACCGCATTTCACACTTGTTTTGTCAACGCCATCAGCAATGAAGATTATACTGTGCAGCAGGCGCTGAGCGAATATGCCATTGCTATGGAACAGTTGGGCGCACAGCAGGTATTGGTTGAAGCCAACGCCGTCATCGGAAAGACCCCGACACAGAGATATTGATTGAGGATTTTAAAAACCGGCCTCTCCGTTTCGGAGAGGCCGAAGTTATAAAGAAGGTAATTGATTGATGGACACGATTAAAATCACGGACAAAAAAGGGGTAAAGATCATTGCGCATCGCGGCGTCAGCGGGATTGAGACGGAAAATACCAATTCGGCCTTCATCGCAGCGGGAAACAGGAGTTATTTCGGAATCGAAACCGATATTCATAAAACGGGCGACGGAAAATTTGTTTTGATTCACGATGATACGACCGGCAGGGTTGCAATCGACGATCTGGCGGTTGAGAAATCGACGTTTGATACCCTGCGGTCATTGATCCTCACCGACCGTGACGGGATTAAAAGACGCAGTGATTTGCGTATACCGACGCTGGCGGAGTATATAAACATCAACATGAAATACGGAAAGGTCGGCGTGCTGGAACTGAAAAACGCTATGGAAGAAGACGATATTTACCGTATTTGCGATGAAATCGAACGCCTCGGATATATGAACGGTGTAATATTTATCTCGTTTTGTTATGAAAATCTTGTTTACCTGAGAAAGAAGTATCCCCAACAAGCCGCGCAGTTTCTGACCGGTGAATACGACGGCGGGTTGATCGGGCGGCTCAAAGAATATAATCTGGACCTCGATATTCATTACAAAGCGCTCACCGCTGAAAATACCGCTATGCTGAAAGAAGCGGGAATTACGGTCAATTGCTGGACGGTGGATGATTCCGCTGATGCGGCAAAACTGATCGGTTACGGTGTGGATATGATCACGTCAAATATTCTGGAATAGACGAAATTCCATGTTTTGCGGCCGGTGGTTCTTCCGCCGGCCGCTTTTTGTGTATGATAAAAATTCCCACGGCATAACATAGGGTAAAAATGCGGGAGGAAACCGAGATGAAAGTTGCGCTTTTGACCATGTTCAACGGTTTGAGCAATACCTATTCGCTTGTCAACGTCGTTGCGGAACATCTGAAAATGCTGCTTGACGCCGGGATAAGCACAAAGGTTCTGGTCAGTCAGGATTGTTCAGACGAAGAACGGAGGGGTATCTTCGCAGATGAGCGGCTCGAGTGGGTGAAAATCACGAACCGGATCGACGGAAAACGGATGGAATGGCACGATTACGCCCTGCCAAACGGCACGCCGCACGAGACCTTTTTTGCCGAAACGGAGGCGATTGCAGCAGATTTAAAAAACGCCCTTGCCGACGTGGACGTCTGCATTATGCATGATATTCATTATCAGGGCTGGCATCTGATACATAACGTCGCCATTCGAAAAGCGCAGGAAAATCTGCCGAAAGTCAGATTTATCGCTTTTACGCATTCTGCTCCGGTAAACCGGCCTCCGGTTTTGAAATATCCTTTTTCCTGCCGGTATACGCCGATGCCGAATACGGTATATGTCTATCCCACTCATTCCGGGATTCCCGCGCTGGCCAGACAGTACGGCGTGCCCGAAGGCCGGTGCCGGGTGGTATACAACAGCGTCGACCTGATTACCCCCCTGAGCGAAGACCTCAAACAACTGCACAACCAAACGGATTTGTTAAAACCGGATATTTTAATCGTCTATCCGGGCAGATTTACCCCCGGCAAAAAATTCGAGAAAACTGCCGCTTTAGCTGGGGCCATCCGCAAAAAGACGGAACTGACGGTCAAGGTTATTTTTTGCGATTTTCCGTGCATGGACATTGAGCCGGCCAAATATAAGCTCGCCGTCCGGATGGCCGGCTGTCTTTGCGGCCTTGACGAGGAGGATATGGCTTTTACCAGTGATCTCGGCTGGCCACATGGATTTCCGCGAAGCGGCGTTTTTGAACTTTTTACGCTTTCAAATCTTTTTATCTGTCCCTCTTACTCCGAGTCCTTTGGCTTGACGGTGCTCGAGGCGGCAAGCCGCGGGAATTTTCTGGTGCTGAATGAGGCGGTTCCGGCGCTCGAAGAACTCGGGAAACGGCTGGGCGCTTACTTTATGCGGTGGGATGCCCGCAATTTCGGGTTTGACACCAAAGAAGACTATAAGCCCTCGGAACCGGCATATTTGGAAGAACACGCGGCGAGGATCGTCGACCGGATGAGGGACAATGCGGTCTTGCGGGCCAAGACTCTGGTCAGACGCGAGTTCAATCCGGATTGGATTTGGTACAATCAGTTACAGCCGCTGATCGAAGATATTTAGTAATGAGAAAACAGCAAGACCTCCGTTGGGAAGCGGGGGTCTTGCGTTTTTACGCGATAACGTTTTAAGCAACAATATGGGCGTGGGCCGCAACATAGATGGTATCCCCTTCAAACTCGCTTACTTTGACGGTGAAAGTAAAGGTTGAAAAATATCCGTCGGGGTTGGTAACGGTATACTGATAAGGGAAAAGTCCCGGCGCGCTGTTTGTGGGAATCTCATCTTCCGCATAAAGGTGAACCTGATCCATCAGATACGGGGAATTTGTGCTGATTGTCACCAGAAGATCGTCTCCGGAACGGAGCATTTCGACCGATCCGATCGGGATATGCACAGCACCGAGTCCCAAGTCGACGGTTTTTTGATCCTGATCGCTTTCGATATACGTGTATTGTGCGTTGCCGGTGCCGAAAGGGGTTCCGACGGACCACGCGGAGCCGATATCGGGGTCACTCGTCGACGAGGATGAGCTCGAAGAGGAAGAGGTTGTCGTAATACTGGCGGGGATTGCGAGTACATTGTCCAGTTTGAATTGCAAAAGCATTTCCTTTTTGATGATGTCCTTCAGTGCGTGGTCTACGGAGGCATCGGCTGCGAGAAGCTGGTCGAAAGTCGGCGGGGGAATTAATCTGTGAAAACGTCCGAGTGTACCGAGGACATATTGCAGTTTTTCCGCTTCCGCGTCAATCAGGTGCGCAAGACCGAATTCCTCGAAGGCCACCGATGCCAGCAGTAAATTGACGGCATCTTCAAGTGATATATCAACGGGCATTTGGGTGTCCGAAAAATTAGTAAATGACATAAAACATCTCCTTTCAAGGGTTTCACCCCATTGTATTTTACAGGCGCTTCTTTTGTTCCTTTGCAGTCACAACGGTTTCATCTTCGTTATATAATGGGTTAGAAATCCAGCGGATTCTTATCCGTTTACATATGAAAGAGGAAAGATTATGTCATCGAAAATCCCGGGTAAAAAGGCGAATCATGAGATTGATTTTGACGAATCGGTAAACCTTCTGCTGTCTTCCATCGCTATGGAGGAGATGAGTTTATCGCGCCTGATGGATGTGGAAAAAGAAAAAGTACAATACGCGCTTGAACGCTGCAGGGAACATTGCGGCGGTATGCAGGAGGCGGTGGAAGTCAATAAAAGCGTCAATGAAATGATGAAGACATTGGCGAAATTCCAAATGCTCTTGCAATTCAAATTGGAAAATGTGCGGGAATTGCTACCGCTTACGACCACGACTACGACCACAACAACCACGACCACGACCGCTACCACAACTTCCTGCACGGTGACGGTCTCTTCAACCTGCACCTGTCCGGCAACCGTATTGACGGGTTGTAATTGCTGCCTGATCGGAACCGGAAAGGGCTGTGTTCAAAACAGCTGTGATGATTTATACGGGAAATATGCTCAACTGCATGCTTTTATTAATGACAGCGATCACAGGGGCGGGACGATCCGGTATATGGCGGGCGATCATTGCGACGGGCTGTATTTTTCCGCTGTAAAGCGCGGAATCAAGGAAATTTGTCCCGATTGCCGTCTGAACCGATTTACGGTTTGCGGAGAAGGGACAGCGGAAATCAATCGTCCCTGCGGGCACGAACGAATCGGGAAAGCTGCTTTTGCGCTGACCGTTCAATACACGGTTGAGCACGGCCTTGTATTCAGAATGCAAATCCAAAAAGCGGATCCGTGTTTTGAACATGACAGCGGGTTTATTCCCGTCAAAGTGCCGCCGTCCACGTTATGTATGAAGCTTTGCTGTTAACTGATCGGCCATAGAGAATTAGTATAAAAATGAATCCGGCATACGTTGATACGAGCCGGATGAAAAGGATTTTGTTTGATTTTTTTCAGTTGACCAATCGCGCGTAGGCCGAAATATAGATTGTTCTGCCTAAATAGCCCCTGACATCCACATTAAAGGTATGAACGCGAAAATATTCGGACGGATCGGTTACGACATAACGATAGGGGAAGTTTTCCGGGTTGCTGTCGATCGGCGCAACAAGACCCACATACAGATATACTCGATTCATTATATGCGGTCTGGCGGTTGCAATCGTTACCAGTAAATCGGTGCCGCAGCGAACTATTCGGACCGTACCCACGGGAATGCGTTTACAGGCCAAATTCAAATCGGCGGCTTTACAGAGTTCACCGAGTTCAAGCGTCGTATACTGTGCACAACCGGTGCCGAAATCTATTCCTGCCACCCAGGCGGATTTATCGGATGGCGGTCTATGTGCGCTTTCTGCAACGCTTAAGGTGGCACTCGCCGCGGTGCTCACTATGACTGAGGTGGTTGTCGTGGATGCCGAAGAGGTGGATGTGGTGGTGATCGCAGCGGTTGAGACAGCGGTCTCGGCAACCGGGGTATCGGATGAGAGGCTGAGGATATTCTCCAGTTTGAGCTGGAGCAGAACTTCTTTTTTTATGACGTCGCGCAGGGTCTGATCCGCACATTGATTGACTTCGAGAATTTGATCGGGTGTTGAAGGCGGGTCCGGCGGGGTCTGTCCGTCCAGTGTCCCCAGCATGTATTGAATTTTTTCCGCCTCCGCATTGATCAGATTGGCCAATGCAAATTCTTCAAAGGCCACCGAGGCGAGCAGCAGATTGACGGAACTGCCGAGAGAAAGATCGGCGGGATCGCCTATGTCGATGAAATTAGGAAACGGCATAATAAAGCTCCTTCATACAATCTCATCCCATTGTATTTTTATTGTATCGGTTTTGTGCATGGCAGGCAGTCACAGATGGTGAAATAACGCTATATAATAGGGTACGGGTTATGATACATGCAACCTGAATGTCTGAAAAACAAGATGTATTAAACAAGAACAGGGGAGGGTGAGAAATATTATGTCAACTCCGGTGATTCCGTCAATAAAACCGGATTCGGTGATGACGTTTGATGAGGCCATGCGTATGTTGACAGCCTCGACTGCCGCGCAGGCGGAAAGTTTGACGAAACTGGCCGACATCGAACGTGAGAGGGTTACATATATCATCAAAAGCAACGGAGTCGATGCACAGGGCATCAGCGAAAGCGTTGAGGAAATTCTGGGGACGATCGAAAAATTCCAAGTGCTCTTGGCGCTGAAAGAGGAACAGATACAGCAGGTGACCGTTTCGTCGGTATCCAGACCGGAGCTGCCTGTCAGGGCCTCTGAATCGGTCTCAGATCAGGGAATTTTGACACAGAGGTATTCTGTACCCCAGCTTCGCGAACCCGACCCCCGGTCCTGTGCTGCCGCTCAACGCCCGTGTGCGAATCAATCCGGCCTGATCGGTTTGGCAAAGGGCAGCGTTGCAAATCCCGAGGACGCTGTTTACGGTGAAAACGCCGCTTTGCGCGCTTTTATCCCGAGTGTTGACGTCATGAACCGCTCAATTCGCTATACGGCCGGCGAAACCGACAGCGGAATTTATTTTTACGCTTACGGACGGAATGTTTCCGTGCAGAATGACGCCCGGGGGCAAAACAAAACAACCCGCTTCGGCTGCTGCTGGAACGGGTTGGTGATCAGCGGGGAGGGGACGGTACGCTTCAGACGGCCGGATATACCGGATCGTTCCGATTTGGCGGATTGTACAGCGAAAGCCCCCTATGTGCTGACCGTTCAGAATGCGGAACGCGGGCTGAAATTTCGGATGCAGATCGCCGCATCGGGAGATTGTCCCGCATATGACAGCGGGTGGGTTGCGGTAAAAGATTCGGTATCAAATCTTTGCATGCGGATTTGCTGTTGACTTTTTATTTTCCGCATTCGTCGGCATGTTCGTGCTGGTGACAGACCGAACCGGTGGATTTGAGATCGCCTTTCAGGTAATTTTCGACCGCTTCGCGTGCGCTGCCTTCCGCCCCGACGATGACTTCGATGTTTCTCTCGTTGAAGATCTCGACTGCGCCGCCGCCCATTCCGCCTGCGATGATGACGTTGACGCCCATATCGCCGAGAAAGTTCGGCAGAAATCCGGGTCTGTGGCCGGGGTTCGGGACGACGCTTTTGCTTTGAATGGCGCCGTCTTTTGTCTCATAGATGTTGAAATTTTCACAATGTCCGAAATGCCCCGAGATTTGAGTTTCCATGCTTGCAACTGCGATTTTCATGTTGTTTCCTCCATAATTTGTTGATTTTGGTTTGACAGAATGTGTCAGGCCGTGTTTTTTATTGATATAAAACAGCCATTGTACGTTCATATACCGTGTGCAGGGCGTTTTTCGCGGGACAATCGATGTCCGCGATGCTGCGTCCGGCGTTGATGGCTTCCGGCACATGCTTGTCATAAGGAATGCGTCCCGTATAAGGGATATTATTTTCTTTGCAGAAGGTCTCGATTGCCCTTGTGTTTTCGATGCAGGTGTCGTATTTGTTGATGCAGACGGCGGTTTTCGCGCCGAGAATCGCTGCGGTTTTCAGGATGCGCTGCATATCGCTGAAACCCGAGAGGGTCGGTTCCGCAACCACGAGTACGAGATCCACGCCGCTTACAGAGGCGATGACCGGACAGCCGATGCCGGGCGAACCGTCGATAATCTGCAGTTCGGTGTCGGGAAGGGCATTTGTCAGCGCCGTTTTGACCTGCGTCACGAGTTTGCCGGAATTGCCGCGCCCCATCTTGAGTTTCGCAGTCGAAAAGACGCGTGTGTCCCGATAGAGTTCGAGTTCGCCGGAGACGTCGTCGTGCAGAACAGCCGCGCCGACAGGGCAAACGTATTCACAGACGCCGCAGCCCTCACAGGCGTATTCATCGACGGTAAAATGCTGTCCGTCGGGGTGAATGGCGTCAAATCGGCAATGTTCTCGGCATAATCCGCAGCCGATGCATTTTTGAACGTCGATAACGGCTTTTTGGGAGCCCTGAAAGTCACTGCGTTCGGGCATGGCGTTCATCCGCGTGACGATGTGGAGATTGGGTGCGTCGACGTCACAGTCGGCAAAAGCGAGTGCGTTGGAAAAGGCAATGAAAGCCGCCGCCGTCGTGGTCTTTCCGGTGCCGCCTTTGCCGCTGAGAATCAGCAGTTTTTTCATATACGCACCTCCTGTACCTGTTTCAGAAGACGGGTAAACAGTTTATTCGTTTCAATATCTTGCAAAGAGGCAACTTGTGCCGCCGCACACAGAGCCGCCAGTTTTTCGCTGTATGGGATTCGGCAGAGAATCGGAATTTGATTCTGTGTGCAGAATAAATCGAGCGGCGCATAATCCCCGTCGGTTTTGTTGATGACGATTCCGAGCGGCTTTTGAAACAGGCGGACGAGTTCATATACCATTTCGAGGTTGTGCAGTCCAAAAGAAGTCGGTTCGGCGACCAGAATGCAAAAATCCGCATCCGCCACACTTTCCATTACCGCGCAGGAACTGCCGGGCGGGCAGTCAATGATCGTCAGCGCTTTCGGCTTTGCCATTTGCAGCGCCGCCTTGATAACGGGGATAGCGGAGGCCTCGCCGAGGTTGAGCACACCCGTGACGACTTGTGTGTTTTGATATTTGCCGGTTTCGATTATTCCCACCGAACGTTCGGTTTCGGCGACGGCGCGGCTCGGACACACTAAAGCACAGCCACCGCAGGCGTGGCAGACCTCCGGAAACACCATGGGTTTGTCTTTGATAAATACCAGTGCGTTGAATCTGCAAAAATCCACGCATTTTCGGCAGCCGATACATTTTGTTTCGTTAAAAGCGGGGAGCATGGTGTAAACTGGTTCCCGCTCCGGATTTTCGGGTTTGAGAAAAAGCCGGCCGTTCGGTTCTTCGACGTCGCAGTCAATGTAGGTCGCATGGCCGGCGGCGGAGGCAAGGTTGACGCTGACAAAAGTCTTTCCTGCGCCGCCTTTTCCGCTGAGTACCGCGATTTTCATTGTTTTCCATGAAAGCCGGGATGAAAATTGTTCAGAAGTTCCAGTCTTCCGGCTTTCAGATCAGCGAGATTTTGACCGGCATCGCCGCCGGAACTCTTGTAAATTTCAATGCCTGCGGCTTTGAGCACCTGCGCGGCGTTTTCTCCGCAGCGGGGGGTGATGAGCGCTTTGGCGCCTCTGTCGACGACAACCTGCGCCGCTTTGATTCCGGCGCCGCCCTGTGCGTTTGCCGCCTCGTTGACAACCGTTTCGGATTTGCCCGTCTCGGTATCATAAAAAAGGAAAAACGGTGCTCTGCCGAAAGAGACGCAGACGCTTGTGCTTTCACTGTTTTCATTGACTGGAATCGCTGTAATCATATATTTATGACCATCCTTTCAAAGCGTCAGCCGGAGTGCGCTCCGGCTGACCTCCGTGTTCTGCTTTAACGGTCCAGCAATTGCTCTTCGATTGCCGAGAGCTCATCCTGAAGCAGTCTTTTTCGCGCGTTCAGCACTTCTTTTGAATCCACCGCAGTATAACGGCGAAACCCGCGCCCACTGCCATAACCGCGGCCAAGACCGCAGCCATACCGAAAAAATCCGGTTGTACCGCTGGTACACTTACCAAGAGCGCGGCCGGTTTTAGGACCGAGCCCCAGCGGACCCGTACCATCCATTCCGGGCATAATCGACACCTCCTTTCAAGTAAACGACATATGCCATTTATAAAACTATTATACCCCATAAATGACATATGTCAATAACTTTATTGACATTTTTCTAAAAAAATTTATAATTAAAAAGAATGGAGGGATTTCTTTGAGCATATCCGCCTTTTTCCCGATATGGGATAAACTGAGCGCTGAGGAGAAAGAGACGCTCGAAAACGCCGCGCAGCCGCGTTTTGCAAAAAAGGGAACATTGGTTTACGGCGGTTCCTCCGATTGCATCGGGTTGTTTGTCATCCGTTCGGGACAGCTGCGGGCATACATATTATCCGACGAGGGCAGGGAAGTTACGATTTATCGCCTGTTCGAGCGGGACATCTGCCTGTTTTCCGCTTCCTGTATGATGTCCAGCATTCAATTCGAAATTGCAATCGAAGCCGAAAAAGACACCGAACTCTGGGTGATTCCGACGGCTGTTTATAAAAATCTGATGGAGAAATCCGCCGTTATTGCCAATTATACCAACGAGATTATGGCTTCGCGCTTTTCGGAAGTGATGTGGCTGATCGAACAGATTATGTGGAAGAGTTTCGATAAACGGTTGGCTGCGTTTTTATTGGAAGAAAGCATCCTCGATGATTCAGGGGCGTTGAAGATCACCCATGAAAAAATCGCAAATCATTTGGGAACGGCACGCGAGGTCGTGACAAGAATGTTGAATTATTTCCAGTCGGAAGATATGATCACCCTGACGCGCGGAGAGATTAAGATCAAAGACCGAAAACGGCTGGAGGCACTTGCGGAATAAAAAACGAATCCGCCGTCCGGTGCAACTCCGGGCGGCGGATTTAAGCAACCGCACATGATGGGGATTGATCATTCGTCAAACGAATGGTAGCGGTTGTTATGAGGAAGAGATTAGGCGAGCATTGAGAGGATTTGCTGTTTGGGTCTGGCACCCAATGCTTGATTGGTGATTTTGCCGTCTTTGATGACGACAAGCGTCGGAATGCTCATGATGTTGAACGCAGCGGCCAGTTCGCGCTGTTCGTCTACATTGACCTTGCCGACTTTGATGGTCGGGGTTTCATTGGAAATTTCATCAACGACCGGAGAGACCATCCGACAGGGGCCGCACCAAGAAGCCCAGAAATCAAGCAAAACAGGGATTTTGCTTTCCATAACTTCTTTTTGGAAATTGTCTTTTGTGATGTGGATGACTGACATAAAATTACCTCCTGTCATGTACGGTTAAAAGTTTTATTTATGAAAGTGAAAGCGCGCCCATCGGGCAGAAGCGAACACATTTGCCGCAGCTGATACATTTGCTGTCGTCGACAGTAGGTGCTGCGAAACCTGTTTGTGACAATGCTTGTGTCGGACACACCCGAACCGAGGGGCAGGGGTGGTTTTGCGGGCAGCGGTGTTTGTTGACCTGAAGTTTGTTATTGGACTGAGCGGGTGTTTCTTGTTTGTTTGAGAAACCGAAAGGCATTTTGGAATCACGTCTCCTTCGTGGGATTATGGTTGTATTATAAACCGCCGCAGGATTGCCTTCCGTGATAAACTCACATATGAAAAACAGACCCTCCGGAATGTTGATTCAGGGGGCTTATCATGCTCATAATCTTCGTTTAGTATGTAAAGTATTCGGTATCAATCCAAAGCGGGATGAACTTGAACTCATTAATTATTTTCCTGCGATATTCGCCGTCTTTGAATATTTTTTGTGCACCGCGCATTTCGGGTTTGATATTATATTCATAACCTTTTAGATTTTCAATAAAGCCATTAAAAAATTCTTTCGCTTCAATTTCTTTTTCAAGTTTAAAATAACACTCCATAATCATTGCAAGAGTAAATAGATCTATATGCCACTTTTGAAAAGTGGTTTCACTTAGCTGATAAGTTAGTTCATATTCGGAGCATAAAAAAGATAATGCCAAAACATCCGGCTCTAAATCCAGACAACCATTGTTTATAATTTCAAAGAGGACATCTCTTCCTTTATTATGATCTGTTTGCCAAACCGAAAATGCGTATGCGAGTTTTACTGCAAACCGATCATCCTCATTTTCGCATAAATTCCATGAATTTTGAAAATGAGCGGCAGCTTTTTCGAATTCCTCAATTTTATAATAAGAAGATGCAAGAAGATAGTGGCTTATAAAGACGTCGGATACTTCCAGCGCTTTTTGGAACCAAACAACTGCTTCGTTATATTGATGTTTCATATTTGCAATGCGCCCGAGATACATGAGATTTTCAAATAATGCGCTATTTTGCTCATGAGCTCTTCGTAAATATTTCAGACTGAGTGCGTTTGCGCTTCGGACTTTACCCTCCGGTGTTTCTGTTCCGTACATGTAGTAATACACGCCGAGATTGTGATACGAAACAGGGCCGGGATATTTTTTTGCATTTGCTTTGAATTTCTTCTGCGCCTGATAACAAGGCCCATACTTTTTTAAATATTTTACTGTGGTTTTATTTGACAAATTGATAAGCGTTCACCACTTTCAAATTCATTGAATCTTCCGCTTGAATAGATTGATTACCCTTTTGCTGTCTTCGCGCATTTCATAGGATACACTACCACATTACCAAAGAATTGTCAATTTAACGGGGTAATCATAAATTATCGTTTTAGGCAAAACTAGCGCTGAAAACCATTGAATGAAAGTGAAAATTTTTACGCGTTATATAAAAGGGAGAAATCAATATGAAAAATCAACAGCAGAGAATCAATTGATGGTATTCCGGCGAATTTTTCACAGATCAGCGAATAGAGCGACTGCGATTGCGGGAAGGAAAATAGAGCTGAGAATATTGCAAGGTTTGTAAATTTTTTCATTGACACACGATTTGTCAGGTGATATAATCAATTCAAACTTAGTGTTTGTGAGGGGATTATTTTATGAAAAAATTCATTGCGGCAGCACTGCTGCTTGTCCTTGTTGTGTCCATGCTCGGCTGCTCCACATCGGGACCTGCCACAAGAGGTACGGTAACCAATGGGGTTTACACCAACGACTATTTCGGACTGTCTTTTGTCATTCCGGACGGATGGAAAGCGCTTTCGGATGAGGAATATGCTGCGAAATTCCCCTATCCGCTGCCCACCAACGAGGAATTGGCGGAATTCGAAAGCGAATTTAAAGATTTGCGCATCGAAAAAGTCGCGGATGACACGGATTATATCATCATCTCGTACAGCATGCTGTTCGACAAGGGTTCAACCGATAACCAGATTAAGAATAAAATTGCCATGGTCGCAAGCTCCCTGCAGTTTGGCATAATCGATCCGATCACAATCGGCGATGCTGAATATTCAATCATGGCAGGTACCGCTGAAGACAGCACAAAGACGACTTACTACATTTGGAGCAAGGAAATGATCGGAAAGTTCCGTCCGTTGATTTGGGTTGTGGTTGACAGCAACGAATCCATCGATAATATTGTATCGGGTTTCTCGACCATATCGGAATAATTGACAGCAGAAAAACCCCCTGCAGGATAACTGCAGGGGGTTTTGTTATTGCTTGCTCGCCATCCCGTTTTTGAGGATGTCCAATAGCGTATCTACGTTTTCCAGGATTTTTTCATCCTCCAGATCCGGAGAAATCACGGTGTCGATTTTATTCATCAGAGTGGAGATGATAAACGCGGTTGTCTGAACGGGCAGATCCTCACGGAGTTCACCGGCTTCTTTGGCGCGCAGGATCATCTGTTCCATCATATTTTCCATCATGCCGCCGAAACCGGCGTTGATGACCTCCCGAATATCGTTTTCCTCCTCCAAAATCCGCTGAAACAATGCGTGATAGCGGGGTTCGGCCTTGGCAAAGCGCAGTCCGACCACGGCCTTTTGACGAAAATTTTCGAAAAAGCCGGTATCTTTTGTTTGGGCTTCGTATTCTTGAAATGTGGCTACTTTCTCGCCGGCGATTTTAATGAGCAAAGACAGGTAGAGTTCCAGTTTATCGTGAAACCGGTAATAAAAACTGCCTTTGTTCATTTCGGCTGCTTTTAGTATCTCGTTCAGCGAGGCCTCTTTGTACGAATGGGCGGCAAACTCATTCAGCGCCGCTTCAAAAAGCGCCGCATTTGTCTCGAGCGGATTTTGCGCTCCCTCTTCAATCCATTTCATGCAATCTCCAAATGGTGCTTATTCGTCTTCGGCCAGTTTTTGCCGCGCCGCCTTTTTTTCCTGCTGCTTTTTCAGCCATTTCGGCGCATAAATGATCTTGAGCGTGACGAGCCCGACAACGCCCGCCACGATCAGAACCCACCAATACCATTTCATACAAACAACTCCTTTCATTATCTGCCGATTCGGATTTTGGTTTTCTTTGCGAAGTAAAACGCCATCATTAAAAACCAGGGTGTGCCCACTGCCAGCGACATCAGGCAGGGGAAGAGCATTGCGCCGCCGTTGTTGATCGCATCAATTGCGCGATACTGCCAGTACATCGGGAAGATATAATAGGCGATCCGCCAGTTTCCGTGTACAAAGAACGCTGAAATGGGCAGAATCATTGAAATCGGCATCAGCGCTTTCATCACGCCGACTGCGGCAATTTGGTTCGCGGCGAACGCGCCGATAAGGAAGATAAACAGCCCCGAAACCGGAACGCTGAACAGGGCCAGCAGCAGGAATCCGGGCAACGCCTGTCCTCTGCCCATGATGAGTGTCGCGATCGTGATTCCCGCGATACTCAACACCAGTGACGGAATCAGTTTGATCAGAATATAGTTGGCCAATTTGAGCGGACTGACCGAGACCGCGCTGATCATATTGCTCTCGCGCTCGTTGACGATGGAAAACCCGATGGTCGCGCCGCCGATAAACAGGCTCATCAGCAATATTGCGATCATGGAGACATTATAGGCCAAGCTGCCTTTGGGTTCGATCGATTCTGCCTGATAGGAGACTTGGGCGCCGGAGAGGGCAGTCTGTACCAGTTGGCGTGTTCCCGCCATATAGTCGTCCCCTTCGTCGCCGGCAAATACCAGCACAGGTGCACCGTCTTCGATGACGATCCCGGCTACGGCGTCGGTGGCACGGACGCGGGACAAGAGTTTGGTTTCATCCGAAAACAACTCGATATCGGCGATGCGTGACAGCATTTCGACAGCGCCTGCGTCGGCCTGATCGCTGACCGCGAGTTTGAGCGACGCGCTTTGAGTTGCGCCGAAAATAAGGATAAAAACGATTGCCAAGATCGCCGGAGCCAGTGCCATGAACAGCGAGATGCCGTTGCGGAAAACCAGCTTAAATTCTTTGCCGAGGGAGGTTATAATCGCTTTCATGCTCTGACCTCCTTTAAAAACAACTTGGAGACCATTAAAGAAGCGATAAGATAGGAGATAATCAGCCAGCCGACCATGGACAGAATCGTGTAGAGCGTTTCGGGCGTGCCGCCGAACAGGGATTTTTGGAAGGCGAACAGAATCGGATAGGACGGGATGAACTTCATCCACAGCGGTGAGAAGGCGGGGGTGGTATAGGAAATAACCGGAAGCATATTGATGCCGAGCAGCACTACCATTGAGAAAAACCAGCCGCTCATCTCATGAAACAATGTTGTATACGCCAGCCCGATCAGCGTGAAGATCAGCGTACCGAAAAAGGCCAGCGGGAGAAAAACATCCCATGCGATGTCAAAGCCGATGGTGAAAACGCAGATTAGAGTTGCATATAACGTCCCGATGACTGAAAACAGAAGTGATTTTGAGATCAAATACCTTGCCGTTCCGGTCGGGGAAATACGCAGAACATTGACGGTGCCGTCCTCTTTTTCGGCGAGCATCAGTGCACCGCCTAAGATAAAGCCCGTGAGCAGGGCTTCAAAGCAGATAAAAATAGGCGATATCCGCAAATTGAACGGGATGACCTCGGTCTGTGCGTTTAAAATTTCAACCGAGATTTCCTGAGAACCCGCACCGCTCAGCATCAGCATCACGGCGTTCAGCGTTTTTTCGGAGAGTCCGGGATGGACGACGGTGAGGCCGTCGCTGCCGCCGATCAGACCGATCATGCCGCCGTCGCTTACGGCTTCGCGCAGGGCTTCTTCGCTGTCCATGACCTCGCCGTAAAGCGCGCCGTTGGTCAGATTATAGGTGACGATGTTGAATTCTTCCGGGGCGATTTCCGACGGAAGCGCCAAATTCACCACCAGTACGATCACCACGAGCGTGCCTGCCAGCACCCAGAACAGTGCGTTGGTCAGCAGCCGTTTGAAGTCCTGTACGCATAAAAAGAATACGCTTTTCATGCGGTCAGCTCCTTTCCGGTGACACGCAAAAAGATTTCTTCCAAAGTCGCCTCCTGCGAATGGAGTTTGATGACGTCTGCGGTTTTTAAAAATGCAGCCAGCCCGGCTTTGTCGTCCATCGGGAAGAAACGTTCGCTTTCGGCACCGTTTTCCCGGTAAAGAACCCGGATTTCGCGCTTTCCGAAGCGCAGTTTTAAAGCGTCGGGCGAATCGCTGGCCGCGATGACCCCGCCGTAGAGGAATGCCACGGTATCGCAGAGCGCGTCGGCGAGTTCCATGTTGTGGGTCGTCAGAAAAATGGCGGCGCCTTGTTCACGCTGTGCGCGGATCAGTTCCCGGATGCCGACGGCGGTTTTCGGGTCGAGGCCGCCGGTGGGTTCGTCCAAAAACAGATACTTGGGTTTGTTGATCAACGCCCGCGCAAAGGTGAGCCGCTGCTTCATGCCCTTGGAGTAGTTGGAAACGCGTTTGTTGGCGTCTTCACGCAGGCCGACCTGTTCGAGCAGTTCCATCGGATTTAGCGTCGGCACCGAAAACAGCGCGGCGTAATAGCGCAGGTTTTCGAGGCCGGTCAGCGAGGAATAGAGGTTCGGCTGCTCGAATGACACGCCGATTTGGTTGAAAAAGCGCGTTTTCAGTTCGCGGACCGACTTGCCCTCGTAGGTGATCTCGCCTTTTTGCAGCGCCAAAAGACCGGTCATGATGTTCTGGATCGTCGATTTGCCCGCGCCGGACGGCCCGAGAAATCCGAAAATTTTACCGCTTTCGACCTGAAAGCTGATGTCCGAGACGGCGCATTTGCCCTTGCCCTCGTAGTCGTGATACACATGGCTGACTTGAATCATATAAAACCCTCCTTGACGGTTGCCAAGCTTTGACCGGGTGGTCAATTTGATTATAAACCCATTTGACCGGTCAGTCAAGAGGTTTTTGAAAAATATTTTTTGTTTTTATATAAAAATTTTCGGAGATATGATATATTGAATTCGTAAATTTTTCGGGAGGATTATCGGAATGCGGATTTATCGGGACTGCAAAATGACGAAAACCGAAGACGGGTTTATCATCGAAAACGATAAAATTACGCGCAAAGTCGTTTTTTACGGCAACGTGCCCGTGACTGAATATATTGAAGATAAACAAAGCGGGTATCGGTGGAGTTCTCCGGCGAATCCGGCGGCGGCGTTTTATTTGCCGGTGCTGGATTTTAATAAGTGCAAAATCTCTTTTAACGGCTTCACCGACGACTGTTTGGGGCTTTCGCAAACCGGACTCGTGGCGGAGACGGTTTTCGAAGCGGGAAACATCACGGTCAAATGGCAGAACGTGATTTTTCCGGGCATCGCTTTTGTCACGACAAAATTGTCCGTGATCGTCGGCGGGGAAATCGTTTTGGGTAAAACTGAGGACAAAGTCACAGTTAGTGAGGGCATCGAGAACGCTACGCTCGGGAAAAATACGGCTGCGACCGGCATTCTGTTTCCGCCGCCCGATACCATCGAGGCCATCCGCCTGAACAGCCGCCACACCCGCCTGACCCGCACACGGCTGATCGACGTCTCCGACCATCACAACAATTTTGTCGAGGAACAGACCGAGATCCCCTATCTGATGTGGGAACAGCGTTTCGACGGGCATTTCTTTTTGTTCGACGACTACATCCACGGGCGCGGGCTGATGCTGGTCAAGGAAGCGCCCTGTCCGGCGGGGCATCTTGCCAAAACCAAAGAGGATATGCGTACCTACAATGCCCACTACGCGTTTTTAACCGGCAGCGGCATCGATTACGAAAACCTGCCGAAAAACGACGAGATCGCCCTTTATCAGGCCTCTGTGGGCGTCGGAGAGGCAGCGGCGCTGAACGATGAATATAAAAAGCTCTACCGTGCGCAATACCGGGGTCTTGAGACCCGCGGGCTTTATATGATGAGCAACACTTGGGGCGACCGCAGCCAGGACGCGGCGGTCTGCGAATCATTTATGCTCGGCGAAATCGAGCGTGCGGCGCAGATCGGCATCGATGTGGTGCAGATTGACGACGGCTGGCAGAAAGGTAAAACAGCCAACTCGATTTTGGTGAAAAATAAACTCTGGAGCGGCGATTATTACGACAGCGACCCGGATTTTTGGAAGCCGAATCTCGAAAAGTTCCCCGGCGGACTGGAGGTTATCGCAAAGGCCATCAAAGAAAAGGATTTGCAACTCGGGTTATGGTTTTCGCCCGATCTTGCGAACGATTACGAGTTATGGGAAAAAGATGCCGAGACGCTGCTGGGCCTGCACCGCAGATATGACGTGCGGTTTTTCAAATTGGACGGCATTATTTTGAAAAACAAGCAGAGCGAGATCAATCTGCTCAAGATGATGCGGCGGGTGACTACCGAGAGCGGCGGCAAGGTTTGGTTCAACATGGACATCACCGCGCAGATCCGGCTCGGACATCTGTATCAAAAGGAATACGGCAGCTTGTTCATCGAGAACCGCTACACCGATTCGGTGAATTATTATCCGCACTATACGCTGAAAAACGTGTGGGAGTTATCCAAATACATCCCGGTGGGCAAGTGCCAGTTCGAGCTTCTGAACGTGCGCCGAAATGAGCAGAAATATAATGAGCGGTACGGCGAACCCGACCCGCTGCGTCCGGCGCTTTGGCCGATGGACACGGTGTTCGCCTGCACGATGGTATCCTGCCCGCTGTTTTGGATGGAGATGAGCCATCTGGCCGACGAGGACGTGAAACTTCTGGCGGATATCGTGCGTATTTTTAAACAGCACCGCGAGCGGATGGCAGCGGGGAACGTCCGTCCGATCGGCGAATTGCCCGATGGAATGAGCTACACCGGTTTTGACATCGACTGCGGCGACGGTGGCTATCTGCTGTTGTTCCGTGAATTTTCGCAGGAGAAAACGCATTTTTATCCGACGGACAGCGCAGGGAGAGAATACAAGATACTCTACACCAACGGAGGCGGCACGATTGAAAAGGCCGACAGGGGTATTACGGTGAAACTCGAAAAGCCCGCGTCATTCCTCTTTGCCAAGTATCAAAAGCGCTGAAAATTTTCATATATAGAAAACCCTCTGCGTTTATGACGCAGGGGGTTTTAAATTTGAAATGTTTTTATCGGAAAATAAATTTTTCAAGGGGTATTGCTTTTTAAATACGGGTGTGGTATAACCATATTGTACTTATTAGTTAAGTAAGTAACTAATTAATGAAGGAGAAAAGTATGGAACCCAAACCGTTGATGTTGGTGATCAAACACACCTATAAAGAGTGGACCAACTATATGCGCAAAATGGCGCTCGAATGCGGAATTCCGGATTCTTACCGGATGATCATCATACACCTCTCAAGGCATCCCGGCGCGAGCCAGAAGGATGTGGCGGAGAACTGTCAAAAGACCTCCGCTGCCATCAGCCAGACGGTCAAGGAGATGCAGCTGACTGGATATATCACCAAAGAGACCGATGAAAAAGACCAGCGTTTTGCCAAGCTGTATCTGACCGAAAAAGGGCAGGAAAGTGCGGATCGGCTCCGGGAAAAAATCCACGAGGCCGACCGTCTGATCACCTCGGTGGTCACGACTGAAAAAGAAGCGCAGATGATTGAATTTTTAGAGATGCTCTCCGAAACCATACAAACGAGGTTATAAGTTTTTATGTTGAAATATATCAAGAAATATTGGCATTGGTGCCTGCTGGCGCCGATTTTTATGCTGGGCGAAATCACGATGGACCTTTGGCAGCCGGATTTGATGGCGACGATTGTGGACGACGGCGTCATCGGGCAGAACATGAGCATTATTCTGACGATCGGTGTCAAAATGATTCTGCTGGTGCTGTTCGGCGGTTTCTGCGGGATCATGTCCGGCGTTTTTGCCAACTTTGCGGCGCAGTATTTCGGCAACGATCTGCGCAAGGACCTGTTCGGCAGGATCATGGATCTCTCCTTTGAGCAGACCGATAAAATCTCTACCGGCTCGCTGATCACCCGTATTACCAACGACGTCACCCAGGTGCAGAATGTGGTGATGCTTTCCATTCGATCAGTGGTTCGCAGCACCGCCATGTTTTTAGGCGGCATTTATATGCTGTACAGGCAGTCGCCGCGGTTTGCCGTGGTGGTCGCCTGCGGGCTGCCGTTTGTCGTTGCGATCGTGGTCTTTTTTATGAAAAAAGCCGCGCCGATGTTTGCGGTTGTTCAGGAAAAACTGGACGGCGTAAACAACGTCATGCAGGAGGATATCGCTGGTGCGCGCGTCGTTAAGGCCTATGTCAAGGAGGATTATGAACTCAGCCGTTTTGACAACGCGAACGACGCGCTTTACGGCATCAATCTGAAAGTGCAGTCCTTGCTGGCGTTTATGAGTCCGGGCATGAACATCGTGTTGAATCTCTGCGTCGTCGGCATCATCTATATCGGGGGCATGACGGTTCAAAACAGCGGAAGCGTCACCACGGGTGAGATTATAGCCGCCATCACCTATGTCGGGCTTATTCTGAACAGCGTGATGTTTATGGCGAATCTCTTTCAGACGATAACCCGCGCCAAGGCCTCTGCCGCTCGTATCAACGAGGTTTTGAATTGTGAGCGGGTCATCACCGGAGGCGGTTATGCGGAAAGTTCCGATCGCCGCGGTGAAGTGGAATTCAAGCATGTGAAATTCGCCTATCCCAATTCCGGCGGCCGCGAAGTGCTGGAAGACATCAATCTGACCGTCCGCCGGGGTGAGACGCTGGCGGTTCTCGGCGCGACCGGCAGCGGTAAAACCTCGCTGATCAACCTGATTCCGCGATTTTATGATGTGACGGAGGGCGAAGTGCTGGTGGACGGCGTCGATGTCAGGGAATACGACCTCACGGCGCTGCGGGATAAAATCGCCGTGGTTCTCCAGAAAGCGGAACTGTATTCGCGCCCGATTGAGGCGAATATCCGTTGGGGCAAAGCTGACGCGACCCCGTGGGAGATCAAGAGCGCGGCGGAAATCGCCCAGGCGGACGACTTCATCTGCGCCACGCCGAACGGTTATTATACGCAGGTCACGGAAGGCGGGCATTCGCTCTCCGGCGGGCAGAAACAGCGCATTTCCATTGCGCGTGCCGTGTTGAAAGACCCTGAAATCCTGATTTTCGACGACTCTTCCAGCGCGCTTGACTTGAAAACCGAGGCAAAACTGTATGCGGCGCTGAAAAAAGAATGCCCCGACACCACCAAAATCATCATCGCCCAACGCATCGCCTCAGTCAAGGACGCGAATCGGATCGCCATCATCGACGGCGGCAGAATCACGGCCTGCGGGACGCATGAGGAGTTATTGAAAACGTCTCCGATCTATCGGGATATTTACAATTCGCAGCTGAAGAAAGGAGGCGAAATCGATGCGTGAACAAAAGCACAACCCCGGGGAAGTTCCGGCGGGTTTTGAACATACGCAGACCTCGGAGGCCAGTTACCGGAAAGTTGAACAGAAAAAAACACAGCAGATGGAATTCGGACCCCGCGGCGGTCCCGGGCGCAATATGGGACAGACGATCGAAAAGCCCAAAGCCGTGCAAAAAACGATTTCGCGCCTTTTGAAATATTTTGAAAACGAAAAGAAACTCTTGTGGCTTTTGGTCATATCGGTTGTGGCGGCGACGCTTGCCTCACTGGCCGCACCCGCGATGCAGGGCGATGCGATCGACCGGATCACGAAACTGGAGTGGAGCGGTTTCGGGCAGCTGCTGATCGTTTTACTGATCGTCTATTTTGTCTATACGGGCTGCACATTGGCGCAAATGCTGATCTCGGCGCACCTGAGCCAACGCATCGTTCAGAAAATGCGTCACGACCTGTTTCGGAAAATCGACAATCTGCCGATTAAATACCTCGACACACATTCCAACGGCGACGTGATGAGCCGCATGACAAACGACGTCGAGAACATCTCGAATACGGTTTCGCAGAGCATGAGTTCGTTGATTTCCGGCATTTTGACAATCCTCGGAACGATTGCGATCATGTCATGGTATTGCTGGCAGCTCACTTTGATCACGATGGCGACGGTGGTCATCACGGTGGTCGTGACCAAGAAGCTGTCAAGTGTCATGCGCCGCATTTACAAAAAGCGTGCGCAGGTCTTGGGGCGGCTGAACGGCCATTCCGAGGAGATGATCACCGGCTATAAATCCATCGTGGCTTACAGCCGGCAGAAAGACGTTGTCAGTGAGTTCAATGCGACCTCCGACGAACTGACGAAGGTCGGCATCAAAGCGGAAATTCTCGGCGGCTCCATGGGGCCGATTATGAACTGCATCTCCAACATCGGATTCGTCATCGTCGCGGCTTTCGGCGGGTATTTCGCGCTGACGGGACTGATCACGGTCGGCACGATTTCCGCGTTCATCATCTATGCGAGGCAGTTCTCGCGCCCGATCAACATGATCGCGCAGCTGTACGGCTCGGTGCAGACGGCGATGGCCGGCGCGGAACGCGTGTTTGAGCTGATCGACCAGCCCGATGAGGACAACAGCGGTGATCGGAATCTTGAAAAGGTGACGGGCGAAATTTCTTTCAAAGACGTCGATTTCTCCTACATCCCCGACAAGCAGGTGCTGTATAAATTCGATTTGGATATCAAGCCGGGTCAGAAAATCGCGTTGGTCGGGGCGACCGGCAGCGGCAAAACGACGGTCGTCAATCTGCTGATGCGGTTTTACGACGTGGATTCGGGCGAAATTCAAATCGACGGCGTCAACATCAAGGACATCAAGCGCGACGAACTGCGCCATAACGTGGCCATCGTGCTTCAGGATACGGTGTTGTTTTCCGATACGATTGAACGGAATATCAAATATGCCAATCTCGACGCCTCCGATGAGCAGATGCGCTATGCGGCCGAGATGAGCAATTCCGTCTATTTTATCGAGCGTCTTCCCGAACAGTATCAGACGTTTTTGAAGCATGCGGGCGCAAATCTCTCGCACGGGCAGCGTCAGCTGCTTGCGATTGCGCGCGTGGTGCTGGCCGACCCGAAGATTTTGGTATTGGACGAGGCCACGTCGTCGGTCGATACGAGAACCGAAAAGCACATTCAGGACGCCATGGTCAATCTGATGAAAAACCGGACGAGTTTGATCATCGCGCACCGGCTTTCCACGATTCAGGACGCCGACAAGATCGTTGTTATGGATCAGGGGCGTGTCGTCGAGAGCGGAAATCACGAGGAACTGCTGGCGCAGAAAAGCCGTTACTATTCGCTGTATATGACCCAGTTTGCCGGAAATCAGATTTAAATTGACAAAAATGCCGATCAAAGATATTCTATAATCAGGAAGTCATAGAAACTGACAGAGGCGGAGGGATTTTGATGGCGGAAATTTATCTGGCGGGCGGCTGTTTTTGGGGTATGGAGAAATACATCGCGTCGGTGCGCGGGGTCAAGTCCACGCAGGTCGGTTATGCCAACGGCAAGACCGCGAATCCGACCTATCAGGAGGTCTGTCACAACGACACCGGCCATGCCGAGACGGTGGAAGTGGTTTACGATCCGAAAATCGTCCCGCTGGGCTTTTTGTTGGAACTTTACTATTCTGCAATAGATCCGACTTCAATCAACAAGCAGGGAGGGGACACGGGAACCCAATACCGCACGGGCATCTATTACACGGATGAGGCCGATTTTCCGACAATCAAGCAGTCGATTCTGAAACTGCAGACGCGTTTGGACAAGCCGGTCGCGATAGAAGTCAAGCCGCTTGAAAATTTTTATCCCGCCGAGGAATATCATCAGAAATACCTCGATAAAAACCCGGGCGGGTACTGCCATATCCGACCCGAAAAGTTTGAAAAAGCCGCGAACGCGGTCGTGAATCCGGCGGATTACGCCGCATCGGACGCGGAAACCCTGCAAAAGAAATTAAATGACATGCAGTTTGCGGTCACGCAGCAAAGCGCCACCGAGCCGCCGTTTCGCAACGAGTTTTTCGACCACTACCGTCCGGGCATCTATGTGGATATCACGACCGGAGAGCCGCTGTTTTCCTCCGTGGATAAGTTCGAATCAAGCTGCGGCTGGCCGGCGTTTTCCAAGCCGATTGACCCGAACGTCGTGCGCGAAAAAGACGACCTGACCTTCGGGATGGTCCGTACCGAGGTGCGCAGCCGGGTCGGGAATGCCCATTTGGGGCATGTGTTCGAAGACGGCCCGCAGGAAAAAGGCGGTCTGCGCTACTGCATCAACAGCGCGTCGCTGCGCTTTGTCCCCAAAGAGGACATGGAAAAAGAGGGCTACAGGTATTTGCTCGATTTGGTGTAAACTGATTTAAAAAAATAGATATGATCGTTAAATTAAAATCAAAATCGCCCTCGTATTAATGATACGGGGGCGATTTTCAGATGATAAAAGAATTTAATATAGCATGATTGGAGCTTCCGGAAAGTCCTCAACATTTGACGAAATGGAGTTATATAAATTGCTGCCCCAAACCCAGAGATGTTCGTCTGAAGTTAAGGCGAAGGTAGCGAAACCTGCTTGAACTGAGATCACATCACCGGAAACCGGAATTTCTACCGGTGTATAGACAATAGCTGGGTTTGTGCCGATTCCCAAACTGGTATAATCAGAATCAGAGTTACCATTGTTGTTTTTCCCCCAGCCATAGAGGTTGCCGCTTTCGGAAATAGCATATGCGGTAAAGGCATTGCTGATGATACGCGTGATTTTTTCGGGAAGATCAATTTTTACAGGCACCGATGAAGACGTCACGGTTTCGTCAACACCGAGTTGTCCGACGTCATTTGCGCCCCAAGCATATACGGTTCCGTCGTCCAGCAGTGCATAACTCGCACCGCGTCCTGCCGCCACACTGATAACAGTTCCTTCAAGTGCTACAGCGGCGGCATAGGATCGGTTATTCTCAATCAATTCCCCGTTTTCATCTAGTCCCTTTACAGTCAGGCCATCGCCGAGTTCTCCGTAGTAATTGCTGCCCCAAGTGTAGATCTTTCCGTCTGTACATAGTGCAATTAAATGAGTATCGTATCCGCAGACCATTATAGCTTCGGCGGGTAATTGAGCTGTAATAGGAACGGACGACCATGTTTCATCAGTTGTTCCGAAGAGCTGTCCCTGTTCGTTCCAGCCCCAGATATATAATTCGCCGCTGATGCCCTTTGCCAGACCAACCATGCCATGCGCTTGAAAAATTTCCGAAATCGCTTCCGGAAGATCCTTTTGCATGGGTGTTGAATCGTAATTGAATGTGCTGCTGCTTTTCGGAAGTTCCGTTAATCCCCAAGTATAAACATTTCCGCTTTCACAGAGAGCTACGCAAAGAGCGCCCGGCGCCAAATCGACGACTTTTTCAGGGATATTGATCTTTGTGGGTTCATTGACGATTTCGTCTTCCGTGGGCAGACCGAGACAGCCACGGCTATTATATCCCCAAGCATATAGTATACCATCATCGGTAAGGCCGTATGAGGAGCCACCGTCAGTAAATATTTTTACAAACTCAGAGAGTTTTATTGTCGCGTCCGTCGGTTCTGTTTCGTCGGAATTGACTTGGGACAGGATTGATTCAGAGCTGTTTGAAACTTTACTGGGTGCGGACGAAACTATGGTTAACGCGCTATCCGATGACGTCGAAATATTTTTTGAACAGCTTAAGCATGTCGCCAGAAGCAGAAAAGATAATAACATGATAAAAAATTTTTTCAATGGTTGAGTTTCCTTTCAAATATAAATTTTATCATAGCCAGCGGTTTTTATACCGCTGGCTATGATAAAGAAAATTAATATGGCATATTGGGGAAAAGCACATACGTGAATGGATCAAGAATGGTACTATCATTACCTGCTCTTACTTCAAAGTGGAGGTGATTCCCCGTGGAATTCCCCGTTGAACCTGTACGACCTAAGTATAATCCAGCAGCCACAGACAATGTCCCTCTTGAAATTTCAATGGTGTTTACAGATATTCCACGAGGCTCATCAGGATTTGGATAAGTCAGATAGGTAAATCCACCACGGAATATGGATAAATGAGCATAATATGCTATTATTCCAGTATCAGAGCATGTCAGCTTAATATAGTTGCCATAACTGACCATTACAAGGCCTTCTTCAGGGTCATTTTCATGACGTGTTAAATATTCTGCACTTCCGTTTGTGATGGCATATACAGAGGTTGTTGTACCTACACCTCCGATATCAATACCATTATGCGAACCACTATAATCTTTAGTTCTATAACCACTGGTAATTGGTTTATTATAACCATATTGTGGAATTAAAATATAACTTTCTGATACATATCCCCTTTTGTTTCCGCTAGATGTGTAGTATTCAATATGATACCAAGAGGAATTTTCTGCTTTTAACACGGTAATTAATTCTCTGTTACTGATCGTACCAATATCAGCATATGTGGTTCCGGGACCACCGTATACATGAACAGTGCTGCCATATGTATTTATGCCCAATATGTTGATATTGTTGTTTTCATAAGAAACAGAAGATAAACTACCCGAAAGAGATGTGCTTAAAATATAACCTCGTGTAGTTACGCCGTTTTTTGTATATTGAACCAAGTAATACGATCCTGATCTTTCGATTGCATAACCGCCCTGAGCATATGTAAGGGTTTCTCTAAGGACATAGCTCGTACTTGGCCCATAATAAACAGCGGCAGAACTTAATATTGTAACATATACATAAGAATCAGTGTTATTACCTGCGATGCGATAAGTTGATGTAATATCAGTTCCTCCGGAAACGGGAGATGTTATAGTACAATCCCCATATTCACCATAGTCATAAACACCTTCAGTTTCACAACTTTCGTTTGAATTGAATGAATCTCCATCTCCTGCATAGACGGGTAGTGACAATGTTGTTATACACATGATAATTGTTATGATTATTGCGATTATTTTCTTTGACATTTTATTTCTTCCTTTCTTTTCATAGATGTATTTAAAGGTAAAATTACAATTATAGGCATCATCGGTTCCTTTCAATATTTTCCGAATTTGTTATTAAATGATTGAATAATAACATTATATTCAATTATACAATAAATGTCAAGCAGTAAATAACAAATTATTTACTATATTTTAAAATTTCATGGACGAGTGTTGAAATTTTTAATTATTAAAGTATAATTTAAGTAAAATCCGAAGCGGAGAATTATCATGAGACACATTAAACACGAGACCGATTTTTGCGTGGTGGGCGGCGGGATGGCCGGCATGTGCGCGGCGATTGCGGCGGCACGGCACGGCGCAAAAGTGATTTTAATGCAGGACAGGCCGGTGCTGGGCGGCAACGCCTCCTCCGAGATTCGCATGCACATTTGCGGCGCTGACCGCAGCGACGGCAAGGGCTTACGCGAGAGCGGCATTCTGGAAGAAATTGAACTGGCGAATATCTACCACAACGCCATGCGCAATTTCAGCATGTGGGATATGGTTTTATTTTCGATGGTCAAACGCGAAAAGAACATCATGCTGCTGCTGAACTGCTCGTGCAATGAAATTGAAATGTCGGGAAATACCATCGTCAGCGTCAAGGGCTGGCAGGGTACTTCCGAGATCTTTCACACGGTCAAGGCCAAACTCTTTGCCGATTGTTCGGGCGACAGCGTGCTGGCGCCGTTGTCGGGTGCGCAGTTCCGAATCGGCCGGGAGGCAAGAGACGAGTTCGGCGAATCCATCGAACCCGAACAGGCCGATAAAAAGACCATGGGCATGAGCTGCTTGATTCAGGCGAAAAAGTATGACCGCAAGATGGAATACCGCCCGCCGGAATGGGCAACGAAACTCGATTACGATTATGAAAAGTTGCTTTCGACAAGGGGTGCGAATATTGAAAACTGCACCAACTTCTGGTGGCTGGAACTCGGCGGCGAAAACGACAGCATTCACGACACCGACAAACTGCGTGACGAGTTGGTCGCGCTGGCGTTCGGGGTCTGGGATTATATCAAAAACAGCGGGAAATACAACGCCGACGACTGGGCCATCGAGTGGGTCGGCTTTTTGCCGGGCAAGCGCGAGAGCCGCCGTTATGAGGGCGATTACATGCTGACGCAGAACGACATTCGGGACGTCAGGGCATTCGACGATATCGTCGGGTACGGCGGTTGGAGCATGGACGACCACAACCCCGGCGGGTTTCAGTTTGCGGGAAAGCCGACGATTTTTCACCCCGCGCCGCAGCCCTACAACATTCCGTACCGATGTCTTTACAGCAAAAATATCGAAAACCTGTTTTTCGCCGGACGCAACATCAGCGCGACCCACGCGGCCATGTCCTCGACGCGGGTGATGGGTACCTGTGCGATATTGGGGCAGGCCGTCGGTGCCGCGGCCGCAATCGCAACGAAAAACGGCACGACACCGCGCGGCGTACTGCAAAACCATCTGGCGGAACTGCAGAATACCTTGCTGGAGGACAACTGTTATCTGCCGTCGAAAGAGAAAAAAATCTCTCCGCTGACCGCAAAAGGTCGTTTTGTCTGCGATGGGACGAATTCGGAAGCGTTGACAAATGGCATCGAACGCAATCTCGGCGACGTCAATCATTTTCACGGCAGCCGGATTGACCTTGTCTGGGAAAAACCCGAGCGGGTCGGACAAATGCGCATCGTGTTTGACAGCGAACTTGAGCGGCTTGATAAAAATATGCCCTTTGAGTGGGGCATGGAGCCGTATCACCGCAGGATGCCGAACCGGCTTGTGCGGGATTTCGACATTTCGGTGAAAGTCAACGGGTTTTGGGTGTTAAAGCAACAGGTCAGAGACAATCACGAGCGGCTTGTTCGGATCACGCTCGATTTGGTGTGCGAATCCGTTCGGCTGGATATAATCAAAACTTGGGGCGGTGAAAACACCGCAAACATCTTTGCGTTTGAAGCGCAGGATTAAATTATTCATAAGAAAACGAGATAAAAATGACGGTTTTCTGTCGGTTTCGACGGTTTTTTTGCGTTGTCTTGTCAGGAAAAAGAGAAAGTGGTATAATATATCTGTTGCGCTCCGGGCGTGGTTTTACGCCCGTCACAGGCGCTTCGTTTCATTTTTATCTAAATTTTCAGTGATATGTTTTATTGAAAAAGGAGGGCATGGACATGAAGCTGGTGGTGTTTGTACTCAATAAAACCGAGAAGCTCGAAGCGGTTCTTGAAGAACTTGCGCGGGAAAACATCTGCGGCGGAACCATCCTGAGAAGCGAGGGTATGGCACGGGTGCTCAAAGATTACGAGGGGAATGATATTCCGTTCATCGGTTCGATTCGGGCGATTATCAATCCCGAACGAAAAGAGAGCAGAACGCTTTTACTGGTGATTAAAGACGAGCAGCTTGAAGTGGTCACGAGGGCCATTGAGAAGGTTGTGGGTGATATCTGCGGAAAAGATACCGGTATCGTCTTCAGCGTGCCCGTAGATTTTACGAAGGGGTTGCCGCATCTTGAGTTTTGAAATTCTTTTATACGTCGCGATCATCATGGTCGGCGGACTGCTGTTCGGTCGACTTGGGAAATTCATTAAACTCCCCAATGTAACCGGATATCTGGTCGCAGGTCTGATCATCGGGCTGTTGATTCACATTCTGCCCCAAAAAGAGCAATTACAGCAAGCCGTGGATCAGTTCTCGGTTGTCTCGGAAATGGCGCTTGGATTTATTGCCTTTTCAGTCGGTATCGAGTTCAAATTTAAATACTTTAAGCAGGTCGGTGCGGCACCGATCGTCATCGCCAACACCGAAGCCTTCGGCGCGGTGATTTTGGTTACGGCGACTTTATTGATTTTCGGCGTCGATCCGAAACTGTCGATTTTACTTGGTGCAATTGCTGCGGCAACCGCACCCGCACAGACGATTTTGGTCATCCAGCAATATAAGTCGAAAGGCCTTTTGACGTCAATGCTGCTGAGCGTCGTTGCTCTCGATGATGCGGTCGCTTTGATCGCGTTCGGTTTTGCCGCCGCCATCGTCAAAGCGATGGAAGGTACCGGAGCGGTGACGGTCATGAACTTCGTCTCACCGTTCCTTGATATTGTGATTTCCTTTGCGATCGGTATCGCGGCAGGGGCGCTGATGTCACTGTTTTTCCGGTGGTTTCATAAGCCGAACAACCGCCTTTGTGTGATGATCGGATTTATCTTCTTGACGCTATGGGCTGCAGATGCCGCAGACGCCTCTCCGTTGTTGGCTTGCATGGCGTTGGGTGTTGCAATCACCAATATTGTCTCCGATATCGATGGAGTTGCCAAAGTAATCGAGTCATTTACGCCGCCGATCTATATGATCTTCTTTGTGATCTCGGGCGCGGGATTCGATGTCGGCGCACTCGCAAAGATCGGCTTGATCGGCGCGATCTATATCGTGATGAGAGTCGCCGGGAAATGGCTCGGCGCATGGTTCGGCGGCAAGGTGACCAAATCTGATGAGACGATCAATAAATATCTCGGTCCGACGCTGATGCCGCAGGCCGGTGTTGCAATCGGCCTGATCATTGCGGCAAAATCGCTTCTGCCGGCGGAATACGCCAGCCAGCTGCAAACGATTATCCTCGGATCCACGTTTGTCTATTCGATCATCGGGCCCAGCGTCGCTAAGAGCGCGTTGGTCAAGGCGGGAAATATTATATTACCCGATAAGAAGAAAGCCGAGACCCCGGCAAAAACGTAGTTTAATACAGAAAAAAGAACGGACTGCTGAGCAGTCCGTTCTTTTTTCATATCACGACGCAGGTAACATCTTCGGGATTTATGCGGATGTTTTTACCGGCTGCATTAAATGTAGTTGTTTTACTGCTCTTATTCCAAAAAGCGAACATGCGTCTGTCGCTGTTTTGATACTCGGTGTACTGAACACCCTCGGGCACAACGAGCGCTGTCTCGCAGATATAGCGGCCGTGGTAGAAAAATTCGCGGTATTCGTCTTTCAGCGCGATCAGTTTCTTGATATAGGCGGCGTATTCGGGCAGATCCGCAATGGTACTGTTTCGTCCCCGGTAGATGGAGACGTCGAAGCGGAAACCGTGGATGAACGCATGGTTGAGCTCTTTTTTCCAGTCGACACGGCAGTCGTGCACAAAACGATTGGTCATGATAACCTCAGGGAATGTGCGCAAAAACATCTGCGGAAACATTGTGTCCTGCCAGCGGTCGTTTTTATTGCGGCGATAAAAATTGCCGAAGTCGCAGCCGTGCAGAAAGTCCGTCATGGCGCTGACGAGGTCGTTGGTGCATTCGGTGGCGAGCGCTTGTTCCGGATTGAGTAATTCGCGCAGGGCGAGAAAATTTTCGGAACGGTAGGTATAATCCATATCCACGCGCCTGCCGTGCCGGTGGTTTTCGTTGAAGCATAGGTGCGCGGCCCCGCCGAGCTGGTCGAAAAACAGCGCGTCCGGATTGAACGTCAGCTTGTATTTTCCGACGTTCACAAGCTGCTTCTGCCAGCCCCAGGTGGCTTGGCAGGCGCTTGAAAACGTTTTGTAGCCGTAATTGCTGAGCACCGTGCCGTCGTTGGAGAAACGGTAATGCTCCTCGTATTCGTTGCCGTCGATGTCAATACGGGCGATGTCGTGTCCCTGTTCGCGGTAAAAGTCGGTTTTTCGGTCGATCAGATTGCCGTTTGCGTATAAAATCACACGACCGCCGAGCCGGTGAATCTCTTCAACCGCCGCTTTCAGACCCTCTTCGCCGCCGAGATCATCATCGGCCTCGTAAATCGGGTAGTTGTTGTCGAAGCGGCCTTTCCACCAGCCGAAAACCAACAAAGTATCAAGTCCGGACTCTTTCCCTTCGCGGTAAATCCGCGGCAGGTCGGAATAGTTCCAGAATTTTTCGCCGAACTGGTGACGCATGATGATGCGCTGCCAGCCGGTCATATTCCGCACCCATTCGGGCGGCTGCGCGTGTTTGAAAAAGGTCTCTCCGGCAAATGCGCCGAAAATATCCGAACCGTTGCGCCAGTCGCCTTTCGTCAGCGAGACGACAACGGGTGCGCAGGTAAGCGTCTCGCCCTGTGCCGCAAAGGGATATTGGCAGACGGTGCTGACCAGACGGGGTTCGCTGCATTCACGGGGCTGTATCGCGGAGAGCATGGAAAACGACCGGCAGAGTTTATCATGGCGGCCGATGTATAAAAAGTTGCCTGCACTCTCAATGCCGAACCAGGACATTGAGGCCGGACGGGGATACAGCAAAATCGATTTGATCTCGTGATAATCCGCGCTCATATATTCGGTGTGGGTATTTTCAAGCGCTGCCCAGGGATTTTTAATCCGTTCGCCGAGTCCGTTCGGGCGCACAAGCACGTCATTTTCACGGACTTCATCGCAGACGGTGCCGAGGTCGATATAGGGATATTGGAACTCGTTGACACGGGCGGCGTCATGGTTGCTGATCTCGGATTCAAAAAACAGTGCGTCTTTATTTTGGACGATTCGAAGCGTCAGGGTTACTTCAAAACGCCGTCCGTCAGTGCCGATGACATGGTCGTAGGTAATCGTTGTGGTATTGCCGTTTACGGTCACACAGCCGGTTTGTTCGGAGGATTTGACGGTCATTTCCCGCCTGTATCCGTCGTCGAGCATCAGCCGCCAAAAGTCAGTATTCTGTCTGCCGCAAAGCGGGAGGTCTTTTGCGGACCAGATAAGGCGGTCTCCGTTTGGAGAAACGGTAAAATTCAATTGGTTTTGAAACGCCATAATTTATCTCCTCTAAATTGGATTTTTTAATTATACCATAAAGGTTCAAGCTGTCAAACAAATCGGTTATGCTTTTTCGAGCAGCATATAGACAAAAAATGAAAAATCACGTATAATTTATAAATGCCAGCGATTTACTGTTTAACTATGCGACGACATTTGAATTTAAATCAATTATAAAAAAGGGGGCGTCCGGGGTGGATTCGGCACAGAAAAAACCGAAGGTACTGATGACGGCTTCCGTTGCATCGATGATTGATTTATTCAATATGAGCAACATTGATGTTTTACAGTCAATGGGGTATGAAGTTCATGTGGCGGCTAATTTTCAAAGCGGCAATATCACCGATCAGAAACGGGTAGATGAATTCAAGGCGGAACTGGCCGCTCGCGGCATCAAAGTATACGATATTCCGGTGCCGAGAAACATTTTTGCTTTTAAAAAGATTGCAGAATCCGACCGGATGTTTCGAAAAATTTATACGGAGAACCAATACCGGTTTGTCCACTGCCATTCCCCGATCGGCGGGGTTTTGGCGCGGCTTTGTGCACGGAAAGTTCGAAAAAAACAAGGCACAAAGATGGTATACACGGCGCATGGGTTCCATTTTTTCAATGGCGCACCGCTGCATTACTGGCTTTTTTACTTTCCCATCGAGTGGTATTGTTCTTTTTTCACAGACGTTTTAATCACCATCAATCATGAGGATTTTCGCTTTGCCCAAAAGCATTTGCGTGCCAAAAAGACCACCTATGTGCAGGGCGTGGGCGTTGATTTATTGCGGTTTTCCGAAGGTACGGCAGCGTTGCAGACCCTGCGAAAAGAACTCGGAATTCCTGAAGATGCTTTTGCGGTTATCACAGTGGGTGAATTATCTGCAAGAAAGAATCAACAGGTAATTTTAAAAGCAATCGCAGCGTCAAATCGGAATATTCATTACATATTGGTAGGCTTTGGGCAGGAAGAACATTATTTGCGCCGTTTGTCCGAAGAGTTTGGCATCACAGACCGGGTGCATTTTCTCGGATATCGAAGTGATGTTGCAGATCTGTATCACGCTGCCGATGTATTTTGTTTCCCGTCATTTCATGAGGGGTTATCGCTGTCGTTGATGGAGGCGATGGCTAGTGGGCTGTCGGTATTGTGTTCTGATATCCGAGGGAATCGGGATTTAATCGTCGATAAAAAAGGCGGTTTTCTCTATGCGCCGACGGACGTGTCGGCATTTGCCGAGGGATTGACGATCTTGGTGGATGATCCCTCATTGAGAGCGCGTTTCGGCGCATTTAACGCCGAACGGATTCGGGATTTTTCCTCCGAAGTCATCGGGGAAAAGATGCGGGGGATTTATCGGGAATTATGAAAAAGATCTTTTTTGTCCTCGGGGGAATGAGCCGGGGCGGCGCGGAACGGGTGATTTCAATTTTGGCGAACCGCTGTGCCCAAGACAATTGGGATGTCAGTGTTTTGATGCTGTTGACCAACCGCTGCGAATATCCGCTGAACCCCGCGATAAAATTGATTGATTTGACGGGCGGAGGCGGCTCCCGGATGAAAAAAGCGCCGTATTGGATCCGGGAACTCAGGGCTTTGATGCGTCTTGAAAAGCCGGACGTGGTGGTCTCGTTTGTCGCCCGTATTAACTTGCTCACGTTGTTTGCGGCAAGAGGATTGCAGCAGCGGGTAATTATCTCAGAGCGAAACGACCCTACTATGGACGGCAGAAGTGTTCTTGTCAAGTTTGCGACGAATCTGCTTTACTCAAAAGCCGACGGCATTGTCTTTCAGACCGAGCGTGCAAAGAATTACTTTAAAAAGCGGATTGCGGAGAAAAGTGTGGTCATCGGCAACCCTGTTCAGGTAAGCATACAGGCAAAATCGGAAAAACAGAATAAAATTGTCACGGCAGGGCGGTTGATGGCACAAAAAAACCATAAGATGCTCATCGACGCGTTTTCCCGGGTACATCAGGATTTTCCGGCGTGCAGGCTTTACATATACGGAGAAGGGGATTTACGCTGCAAGTTGGAAAAGCAGATCCGCGAACTCGGTTTGGAGGGATATGTCTTTTTACCCGGGAATATGGCGGATATCCACGAGCGTATTTCCGACGCAAAACTGTTTGTTTTATCTTCGGATTATGAGGGGCAATCCAATGCTTTATTGGAAGCGATGGCAATGGGTCTGCCGGTGATCTCGACCGACTGTGCCGGTTCGGACGAGGTGATCAGAGACGGCGAAAACGGTCTGCTTGTTCCGGTCGGAGACACGGATGCAATGGCGGTAAGCATTGAAAAACTGCTCGGGAACGATGAATTATGCGCAATTATGGGTGCACAAGCGAAAAAAGACGTTAAAAAATTTGATGCGGGATATATTCTCAGGCGGTGGTGTGATTTATTGATCGGAAGCGATAAAATCGAGACGGAGCGTGAGACGAATGAAACTCGAGACTCTCATCAAACAGACCGTGATGCGGCTGCTGCCGGCCAAATGGTGGGTAAAAATTGATTACCGATTCCATATGGGGCGAAAGTGCAACCTTAAGAACCCCCGGACATTCAACGAAAAACTCTGCTGGCTGAAGGTATATCACAAAGATAACGAGCGGACAAAGCTGGTGGACAAATATGCGGTGCGGCAATATATAGCCGATAAACTCGGACAAGCGTATGTAGTTCCGTTGTTGGGCGTTTGGAAACGGTTTGATGAGATTGATTTCAATACGCTTCCCGAACAATTTGTGCTGAAGCCGAACCACACTTCCGGTGATGTGTTTATCTGCGAGGACAAATCAAAGATTGATAAAGAAGTTCTGCGTGAAACGGTGAACAAGTGGATGCGGCGCAGGTATTATCATCAGGGTCGCGAAAGGGAATATAAGAGAATCAAACCGCGCATTATTGCCGAAGAATATTTGACCGATCAAACCGGCCGTGGGGTGATGGATTATAAGTTTCTCTGTTTTAACGGAAAACCCCGCTGTCTTTACACCTGTCAGGACCGCAGAGATGAGACCGGGTTGAAGATCAATTACTATGATATGCAATGGCAGCCTCTGCCTATTATGAAAAAGCACAATATCATCGGCAAAACGATTGAGAAGCCTGCTTTTTTTGACGAGATGGTACACATCTGCGAACTTCTTTCAAACCCCTTTCCGTTCGTCCGGCTGGATCTTTACGAGACCGGCGGAAAAATCTATTTCGGTGAGTTTACGTTCTGCCCCGACGCCGGAGTGAAGAAATTTGTCCCTGAGGAGTGGGATAAAACATTGGGGGATTGGTTGGAATTGCCGTATAAAACCGATGAATACGAGGGAACCGTATGAGAGCGGAAAGTGTAAAATACTATTTAAAACATCCGCAGGCGTTTTTAATGCGGGTATCAGGAGCCGGATTGCTGAACTGGATACCTGATAAACCGTATCTTTTATGGTATTATCGTTTGATTATAAAAATGAGGCTCAATTTGAAGTCGCCGAAGACCTTTACTGAGAAAATTCAATGGCTCAAGCTTTATAACAGAACCCCGCTTCATACGCGGATTTCAGATAAATATGCCGTTCGGGAATACATTGCAAATCGAGTCGGCATGGAATACACGGTGCCGCTGCTGGGCATCTGGAACACTTTTGAAGAGATTGATTTTGACGAACTTCCGGAGCAATTTGTATTGAAAACCACCCACGACTGCGGCGGGAACTACATCTGCAGGGATAAACGCTTATTGGATATCAGCGCCGCGAAAGATAAAATCGAGCGGCACTTGCGGCACAATTATTACCCTTATTATCGGGAATGGGCATATAAAGATATCCGACCCCGCATTATTGCGGAGGAATATCTGGTCGATGAGAGCGGATATGAACTTAAAGATTACAAATTTATGTGTTTTAACGGACATCCCAAGTATGTTAATGTCTGTAAAAACAGAGAGAGCCAAGCTCATCCGGCGGTTGACATGTTTGATATGCAGTGGAAACCCTTGGAGGATAAAATTAGATACAGGGATTATCAGCCCAGTGGCTGCGTTTTTGAACGACCGCAATCTTTTGAAAAAATGATTGAATTCTGCAAGATTCTCGCCAAGCCGTTTCCGTTCGTCCGGGTGGATTTTTACAATATTCAAGGCGAGATTTATATCGGTGAGCTTACCTTATATCCGGCTGCCGGGTATGCGGTTTATGAGACAAACACGATGAATGAGACGGTGGGCAGTTGGTTGATACTGCCTGAAAGGAAAAAAGAACAAAAAGCGTGAAAGGAATCGAAAACGAATGCGGGTTTTATTATATATCAATTCTCTGAGCAACGGCGGCGCTGAGCGGGTCATGTCGGTTTTAGCCAACGGACTGAATGCCCATGGGCATGATATCGTATTGATTACGGATTATTATAGGGGGAACGAATATCAAATTCCGGATTCCGTTGAAAGAATTGTTTTAGTTGGAAAATTCGAAGAAAGACCTCCGGGAATGTCTCGCAGCCGTAGTATTTTCAATATCAGAAACCTGCGTTTGCTATTTGAAATAATTCATCGAAATAATTCCAGTATAAAAAAATTGCGTACGCTTTGTATAGAGAGAAAGTTCGACGTTTTAATTTCATTTCTGCCCAAGAATAACTTTAGAGCGCTTTTAGCGGTAAGGCGTTTGAAAATTAAAAATTTGATTTCCGTCAGAAATGATCCTGGAAAAATATTTAAATCCCTGTGGCTCAGGAGATTGGTAAAGCTTCTGTATCGTTTTACCGACGGATGTGTATTTCAAACAGAAGAGCAGAAGAACCGATTCCCTGTGCAAAAACTAAAAAACTTTCGTATCATTCCGAACCCCGTTTCCGATGTGTTTTATCAAACGGAGCGCGCGGAAAGCGGACACAAAGACATTGTCGCTGTCGGGCGTTTGGAACCTCAAAAGAATTTTCCGATGTTGATCCGGGCGTTTGCAAGGATCGCGGATGATTTCCCAAACGAAAATCTGGTGATTTACGGGAAAGGAAAGTTGAAGGAAGAGTTGGCGGAACTCGCAAAAAAAATCGGTTTGTCTGATAGAATCCGGTTTCCCGGCAATGTACCCGACATCGCCGAAAAGATAAAAAACGCGCGGCTGTTTGTTCTGAGTTCGGATTGGGAGGGGCTGCCGAACGCGCTGATGGAGAGTATGGCCATCGGACTGCCGGTGATTGCGACGGATTGCGCGGGCGGAGGAGCACGCGCGTTGATTCATGACGGCGTAAACGGCCTGTTGATCCCAAAAGGCGACGAGCAGGCGTTGGCGAATGCCATGCGTAAATTGCTGGAAAGCCAAGCGCTTTCCGATGATCTCGGAGAAGCAGCAAAACAGAGCGCTCAGGCCTATAGGACGGACGAAATAGTCGCCCGGTGGGAGGAATATCTTCTGGAGATCGGAGGGGAAAATGACGGGCGAATCGATCAAACGATTTTTTAAAAGTCCGGGGGCTGCGTTACAAATGTTGTCTTACGCGGGCCTGTTGTTTTGGCTGCCGGACAAACCGTATATTCAATTATTTTACCGCACGGCTTTTCACCGCAAGTTGAACTTGAGAGACCCGAAGACCTACAGCGAAAAAATCCAGTGGTTAAAATTATATCATCGCGACCCGCTGTATACGGTGCTCTCGGATAAATACGCCATGAGGGGTTATGCGTCTGAAATACTCGGCGACGATTATATGGTACCGCTTCTGGGCATTTGGGACACATTCGGGGAAATCAATTTCGAAAAGCTGCCGAATCAATTCGTACTCAAATGCACCCGCGACAGCGGCTCAGTTATCATTTGCCGTGATAAAACGACATTTGATAAAGCAAAAGCAAAAACACGGCTTGAAAAAACAATGAAAAGGAATTATTATCGAATCACCCGGGAATGGGGATACAAAAACATCCGGCCGCGCATTATTGCGGAGAAATATCTGTTTGATGAGAATGAATGCGGTTTAAAAGATTATAAATTCACCTGTATGAACGGCGAACCCCGCTATCTGTTTACTTGCCAAAACAGAGGCGGAGAAGGCGGGCTTCAGGTGGACGCCTATAATATGCAGCTGCAGCATCTGGAACTAAGAGAAAAAAATTATGCAAACAGCCCGAAACCTTTTGCGGCGCCCGCATCATTAGAAAAAATGCTTCAAATCTGCAGGACCATTGCAAAACCGTTTCCGTTGATCCGCATTGATTTATATGACGTATGCGGTAGACCGTATATCGGAGAATTCACTTTTTATCCGGCGGGAGGATTAAACCGCTTTTACCCCGAAGAATGGGACGATTACATCGGAAGTGGACTTATTTTACCTGAAAAAGATTCTGAAATCAAAAAACGGAGTATTTAAAAATGAAGTGCAGAGAACGGTTTGAACAAATTTATCATCATGAACCCGAAAGCATGGGATTTTGCCCCTATCGCGTTTGCCCTATCGGCGCGCATTCGGATCACCAATACGGAAAGATTACAGGTTTTGCGATTGATCAGGGGATTCACATTGCTTATGCGCCCAAACAAAACGGAGTTATCGAATTGGTTTCGTTAAATTTTGATAAGCGGGCACAGTTTCACATTCATGAAGTGCCGAAGCAAAAACAAAACGACTGGGCAGATTATCTGCGCGGTGCAACACTTTTAATGGGCAAAAAATATCAGTTGCAAAAAGGTCTTGCAGGTGTGGTTGAAGGAGATCTGCCGATCGGCGGGCTTTCTTCGTCCGCGGCGGTAATCATCGCGTTTCTCAGTGCACTTTGTAAAGTGAACGAGATTATGCTTAGGCCGGAAGAGATGATTGAACTTGCATTGCGCGCCGAGAACGACTATGTGGGTGTGGCCTGCGGAACATTGGATCAGTCCTGTGAAATCTACAGTCGGAAAGATCATCTGCTTTATTTGGACACGAAAGACGACAGCCGAGAGCTGATTCCGGCAAACGTTGTGATGAAGCCCTATGAAATCGTCATCTTTTTCAGCGGTATTGAACGCATGTTGGGTGGTACGAAATACAATATGCGGGTAGATGAGTGCAAGGCGGCCGCTTATGCATTGATGGGTTTTTCGGGTATGGAATACGGCGATTTTAAAGATGCGCGTTTACGGGATATCTCGCGGAAGGTTTTTGAGCGATATCAGAGAAAACTCCCGGAGAACTGGCGAAAACGGGCGGTGCATTTTTATACCGAATTCGAGCGGGTGGAACAAGGTGTTGAAGCCTGGCGGAAAGGCGATATCGAGAAATTTGGTCAACTGTGTTTTGAGAGCGGAAAAAGTTCCATTGTGAATTACGAGACCGGCTCGCCCGAACTGATCGCGCTTTATGAGATCATGCGCAAAACCGACGGCATTTACGGCGGGCGGTTTTCCGGCGCGGGATTCAAGGGCTGCTGCATGGCGCTCATTGATCCGGCATTTCGGGATAGTATCGAAAAAGCGGTCACGAGCGAATATTTAAAGCAATTTCCGAACTTGGCGGATAAATTTTCGGTTCATTTTTGCCAAACCGCCGACGGCGTTCGGCTGTGAGAAGGGGAATGAGCGTTTTGACAGTGCAATCTAAAATTTTAGTGACGGGCGCTGCGGGATTTATCGGGGCGGCGCTGTCGAAAAAATTGCTAGAGGCGGGATTGTCCGTCGCCGGTGTTGACAATCTCAACGATTATTACGATGTAAAATTAAAATATGCCCGTCTGGATTTGTTAAAAGCATATCCGAATTTTACGTTTCACCGAATGGATTTGGCAGATAAAGCCGCAGTTGATGAACTGTTTGCAAAAGAGAAATTCGATATCGTCGTGCATCTGGCGGCGCAGGCGGGTGTGCGGTATTCCATCACCCATCCCGAGGCCTATATTCAAAGCAATATCGTCGGGTTTTTTAATATCCTCGAGGCCTGCCGCCATCACCCTGTGAAAAATCTGGTGTATGCGTCGAGTTCGTCGGTATACGGGGCGAATCAAAAAGTGCCGTATTCGGCCGAGGACAAGACCGATATGCCGGTCAGTTTGTATGCCGCAACCAAAAAAGCCGACGAGGCCATGGCCTACAGCTATGCGAAACTCTATCAAATCCCGTCGGTCGGCCTGCGCTTTTTCACGGTTTACGGGCCGATGGGCCGTCCCGACATGGCCTATTTCAGTTTCACGGATAAGATGGTTCGGGGCGAAAAGATACCGCTTTTCAACTACGGCGAGATGAAGCGCGACTTCACTTATATCGACGACATCATCGAGGGCATTATCAACGTGATGCAAAAACCGCCTGTGCAGGACGAAAACGGCGCACCGCACAAGATTTACAACATCGGCAATAGTCATCCCGAAACCCTTACCGACTTTGTGGCGACATTGGAAAACTGCCTGATGACGGCGGGCGTCATCAAGCAGCCGGCGGAAAAAGAATATCTCCCGATGCAGCCCGGCGACGTCTTGCAGACCTATGCCGACGTCAGCGAACTGGAACGGGATTTCGGATTCAAACCCCGCACGAGCTTAAAAGACGGTCTGACCGCGTTTGCAAAGTGGTATAAAGAATATTATAAAATTTAATGGGTTCTCGGCGGGAGCCATAACCAATGCGACGGGACGGCGGGCCAATCGTAGTCGATGAACGATTGGAGCGCGGGACTGTCGCTTTTTTTCAGCACCGAGAACGCGGCACGCAGCGCCCACAGATAAAACGACTGGTCCAAGATGTTGGCGTCACCGGCGCGCGATAGGGTCTCGTAAGAAGCGGAATGGTGCAGGTATTCGCGGTTTTGGCGCGAGACCAACACGCCGTCTTTGTTGATTTTATCGTTTAAAATAGCAATGGCGGCTTTTTCTAGCGCAGTTTCGATTTCTTTGCGGCGGTAATCCTGCCGCTGATAATTAATTGCCAACAAGGTCATGCAGTCGACGTCTTTGCAGTTGTCGGATTCGGAATCAAGGCGGTCGGGCGAATCCAAACCGAAGCGATGATCGTTGACATTTTGCAGAGAGAGCAGAGTATCGGTCTGGGCTTTTCGGACGTTTTCGGGGATCGGATGCCCGTCGTAATCGTAAAACCAGAGCTGGTGCGCGCCGCCCATGACCGGAACCGAGACCCATTCGAATTTTAAATCGCTGCGGTCGTTGGGCAAGATGTTTCCGGAAAAACCGTTATTCCAGATTCTTTTCGGGTCGCCGTTAAGTTCTCCGTACCAAAAACCCGTGACGCCGAAGTTTTCGTCATGCCACTTGTACCAAACCTCGTCGAGCATCTTTCGCGCCTGTGCAGCGGTAGGCGTTCCGGATTCCCACTGCGTAATCTGCCACAAAATACAGGCCGGGTACCAGAACTCGTTGCCCATCCACCAGGGGTTGTGGCGGCGGTAGTTGCCGTCTTTTTGGTAGGCGTTCCAGTCGCGTCTCCAAAGGTATTCTTCAAGATAGGATTGCTCCAAAAACCGCCCGGTCATGCTGCCGGAGGAAAGCGGATATTTCGATTTGCCGCCGAGCAGCATCATGGTCGGACACAGTGAGGACACAAAATGATCGTGCATATGGTACCACGGGTGGGTACAGAGCGAAAAATCCCGCCAAGCACGATGATTTTTCGGGCGCACATACGGGCCGAGATAATAGCCGGTTTCCCGGTCTTGATATTGATTGAAATAGGCGATCCAGGCGTCTTTGTTTTCCTGCGGCAGCTGCTCGGTCAGCCCGTAAAAATAATAGGTCTCGAGTGCCGAATGGCCGCCTTCCAGCGATTCGCAGCCGCCCGGTGTCGAAGAAAACCGCCAGTCGTTTTCAGCCATGCGTTGTGAAAATGATTTTTTCAAGACACGAATCTGATCGTCGGTTTTGATAAAAGCCCTTGCTGCAGGCGTCAGCACGCTGTTTTCGCCGCTTGACTCCCAACCGACAGCATTGAAAACCCCGTTCGAAGGACAACAGTTCTCCAGAAAAGCCAGGGTATTGTTTTTAAGCGTCATGAAGTCAGTCATATTCACTTTTCACTCTCCTATACGGCTTTTTGAGATACGGATCCGCCGAAAGACCTCTTTGGAGCCACCGGTCCGGAAAGCGCTGAAAATGGCCCGGGAATAAGCGACGGGGAAGGTCAGCGCTTTCCATACCGTCAGCCGGCGGGCGAGTTTCGGCATAATGGGATTCCCCCGCAAAATCCGTCGTATTGCCGAATCTGAAGCGGGAGAGGGTATATATCCTCTTTTCAATCCGGTCAGTTCCAACTTTTCGAGCGCACCGTTTTTGAGTGTGGCATAGTATTCTCGGAACACAGCAGCGCTTTTGCAGGTAGTCAGAAAACTCGTATTCATAATCGCATTCATCGAACAGACTCCGCGCTTAACTTGATTGTAAAACGGCAAAGAAGCGGCGAAATCGTGCAGCAGCAGTGTTGATTCGATACGGCACAACGGTGCTTTATCGAGGGTGTCTTCAATACTGGTTCCGGTGCCGATTCGATACAGCATAAGTTTGATATCCGACAGCACAATCCGGTCTGCCAGCAGCATCAATGAGAGCAGATAGACATAATCTTCACAGTTTCTCAGGGATGTAAATTGAATTCCGGATTCCTTTAAAAATGAACGCCGAAAGATTTTCGAATGCACACAGATTTTAAATTTCAATGCGAAAAATTCAGGATCGTCACGCCAAGAAAACGGATGCCCGATCGGCGGACGATCCGCATAAAAAATTTCGGTCGGGATAATGATCTCACCGGTCTGATGCTGATAAATATCACTACAGAATTCGACCATATCAGCATTGCTTGCGTATGCGAATTCTACGGCGGGAGCAAGTTTTTGGTCGTATAAAAAATCATCTGCATCTAAAAAGAGGATGTATTCGCCAACGGTGGCGGCAAGTCCTGTGTTTCTGGCGGATCCGACTCCTCGGTTTTGCTGGTGAATGACTTTGACACGCACATCCTTTTCGGCATATCCGTCGAGAATCAAGCCCGAAGAATCGGTTGAGCCGTCGTCGATCGCAATGATTTCAAACTCATCAAGGCCTTGATTCAACACACTGTCAAGGCATTGGCACAAGTACATTTCCTTGTTGTATACAGGAATGATAACCGAGAGTTTCAAACTGAAATCATCCTTTCATAGGGAGTGCTTTCCTTTATGTACAGTGGAACAATGCGCATCATCTTTTTGCAAAGAGAGGCGGCGTCGAATTTCTGCCGGACCGTTATGGAAAAGCCGATAGAAAAACCACCGCACGGATCCGCCGAAAAAGGTGATGCCCTTCCAGAACCGGATGGTTTTGCGGGCATTTTTCGGCATTGCGGGGTTTCCACGCAAAATGCGTCTGACCGCATAATCGGCGAAGGGAGAATGCAGATATCCGCGAGGCAATCCGAACAATTCCTCCCGTTCGAGCGCGCCGTTTTTTAAGGCATTGTAATATTCCCGGAATGCTTTTGCGGTACGGCAGGAGGATAAAAATCCGATATGGATATGCGCATTAATTCGAGCGACGCCTTTTTTGATCTGGGAATAAAACGGCTGAGTTGCCGCGAAATCGTGAAATGCGTCAGTGGCTTCAATGCGGCCACAGGGGTCGCTTTCGAGAAGGTCTTCTATGCTATCGCCGATATTGACCCGGTAATTACAGAGAAAAAGATCGGAGCAGACAATCTTTTTCGAGAGAATCAGATGAGAAAATGTATGATCAAAGTCCTCGGAGTTGTTGGCAGCTCTGAATTTAACACCGGAGTTTTGCAGCAAAGCGCGGCGATATAATTTTGAATTTACGCCGGAATAGAAAAAGAGAAAGAAATCATCAGGAAAATCATGCCATGAAAACACTCTGCCGGATTCGGGCGGTTTCAGATAAGAGGCGTAGTGCAGCGGTTGAGACGTTCCGGTTTTATCATTATATTCGTCGATTTGAAAAACGGCGGTATCAGCGTCATGGGTGACGGCGAATTGATAAGCTGCTCCGAGTCGGTTTTTATGCAGAAAGTCGTCTGCGTCGAGAAAAAGGATATATTCACCGACGGCCAATTCCAAACCCGCATTACGCGCATAGCCGCAGGAGGAATTCTTTTGGTGAATGACGCTGACGCGGGGGTCTTTGGCGGCATATTCGTCGAGAATTTTGCTTGAGGAATCCGTTGAGCCGTCATCTACAGCAATCAATTCAAGGGAATCAAGGTTTTGGCTTAGGACGCTGTCAATACATTGATGCAGGTATTTTTCGGCGTTATAAACCGGAGTAATGATTGAAATTTTGATGTTTTCCATAATTGTCCCTTTTTGAACCTCCAAGAGTGGTCTTTGGGTTATTTAATCTTTGATAATTTTATTTTAGATGTTTTAAATGTTTAAACGTATGGCTAAAACCGTTTTCAAACGTCCGCGTGAAGAACCAGACTAGGCCCGGAATGAGGAAGGTCACTTCTTTCCAAAATAAAATATTTCTTTTTGCGTTTTTGGGCATAAAAGGCCCGAAGTATCTAATATGTCTCATTTCGGAGGAGATAAAGCGAGAATAAATATATTTTTTCGGAAGGTCTGTCAGTTCCATATGGCGTAGACCTTCGTCGTGAAGAGCAATGTACAGGGCTCTGAATGCTGCAGCGGTTTTATAATTAGAGAAAAATTCGTTCATAGATTTTGCGTTGAGATTGGCAATACCGCGTTTGATTTTCGGAAACCAAGGGAGGGATGCTGCAAAATCATGGATTGCCTCATTTGCGTAGAGGGTACACAGCGGATTTTTTTCACGCCCGTCGGTGATGCTGGTGCCGGTTCTGATACGGTAGTGCATCGTTGTGATATCGGAACAAACAACACGTTGTGCCAAAATCAGATTACAGAAGACAAAAAACACGTCATTGCAATTTGCCAGCGGCATAAACTCAATACCGGTTTCTTTGAGGAATTCGCGGCGGAAGAATTTTGCGCAGATAATGCCGGAAAACATCAAAGGAAACCGGTCGGGATCGTCATGTATGGAAAAAACCGTACCGTATGGAGGATGCGGAATCAAATGAACGTTATGGGGCGTCTCAAAGACGCCGATATCATCGCAGTAATGATTCATCAAAAATACGGCGACATCGGCATCATGGGATTCGGCAAATTCATAAGCGCTTTTCAGACAGTTTTCGGGCATAAAGTCATCCGCATCAAAGAAGGTCACATAGTTTCCGGTTGCCAACGCCATTCCATGATTTCTGGCCGGTCCCGCTCCTTGGTTTGATTGACGGATGACTTTGACTCTGGAGTCTTTTTGGGCGTATTCGTCGAGAATTATGTAGGAATTGTCGGTCGAACCGTCGTCTACTGCAATAATTTCAAAATCCATAAGGTCTTGATTCAAGATACTGTCAAGACATTGATTCAAATATTTCGCAGCGTTGTAAACGGGAATAACAACTGACAATTCCATAGGTTTATTTGTCCTTTTTTATATGGGCGTGAATCAGGCTTTCGTATGCATTAAAATCAATCTTTTTAATGATCTGTTCCAGCTCGTCGTCCCCCATGACGGTATTACGCCCTCCGGCATATTCGATGTCGACCTGTTCTTTGACCTTGGCAACCAGATCGCTCTTTTTATCAATGCATTTATCGTCGTCCAGGCGGAAGAAGCGGTTCATCCAGAGTGCGATACCGGCGAGGCCGCTGTGGGAATCGACTGCGACTGTCGGCGGGCGGTGCAGCAGCTTATGGGTGTTGAAAATATTATAAATCTCCTCGTCCTTGAGCAGTCCGTCGGCATGGATACCGGCGCGGGTAACGTTAAAGTTACGGCCGACAAACGGGGTGCGCGGCGGAATCTCGTAGCCGATCTCGTCTTCAAAATAGCGGGCAATCTCGGTAATCACCGGCAAGTTCATGCCGTCGTTGGTCCCGTGCAGGGCACAGTATTCCATAACCATCGCTTCGAGCGGACAGTTGCCGGTACGCTCGCCGATGCCGAGCAGGGCGCAGTTGACGCTGCTGCTGCCGTAAAGCCAGGCGGTGGAGGAGTTGGTGACAACTTTATAAAAATCGTTGTGACCGTGCCACTCGAGCAGTTCGCTGGGGATATGGGCATAATGCATCAGACCGTAGATGATGCCCGGTACGCTTCTGGGGAGCGCCACGCCGGGGAAGGAGACGCCGTAGCCCATCGTGTCGCAGGCGCGGATTTTAATCGGGATACCGGATTCGACCGAGAGCTCATGCAGGGCTCTGGCCAGCGGCACCACAAAGCCGTAAAAATCGGCGCGGGTGATGTCTTCAAAGTGACAGCGCGGACGGATACCGTATTCCAGCACCGATTTGACCACGCCGAGATATTTGTCGAGGGCTTTCTGACGGGTCAGCCCCATTTTGTTGTAGATGTGATAATCTGAGCAGCTGACAAGAATGCCGGTCTCTTTGATGCCGATCTCCTTGACAAGTTTGAAATCATTTTCACTGGCGCGGATCCAGCTGGTAACTTCGGGGAATTGATAACCCAAAGACAGGCACTTGTCGACTGCCTCACGGTCTTTTTGCGTATAGACGAAAAACTCACTCTGACGGATCAGACCCTTCTTGCCGCCGAGGCGGTGCATCATCGTGTACAGATCGACGATTTGCTTGACCGTGAACGGAGAGGTGGACTGTTGACCGTCGCGGAAAGTGGTATCGGTGATCCACAGGTCATTCGGCGTGTTCATCGGGACGACACGGTGGTTGAAAGCGATTTTGGGCACGCTTTCATAGTCAAACAGGTTGCGGTAGAGATTCGGGGTCTCGCGCTCCTGAAGTTGATATTCATATACCGATTGTTCCAAAACATTGGTGTTTTTGGAGAAATATACGGTTTTGAGATCGTCCTCGGTGCGATCGGGTCTGGGGTTGGTTGCCATATGTACGCCCTCCTTTATAGCGGTTTCCGGAAAAAGATGAAATTAACTGATAATTATAATCGGATTTTCATGTTTTGTCAAATTAAGTATTCTGATTATTTTATGCAAAATAACGAATAAAAATCCGTGGAATAAATCCGGTTTTCCTATTTAATAGTACCATACGGGTCGGTTATTGTCAATTTTGGAAAAAGCGACAAAAATATTAAGCAGTCCTTTCCGCGTTTCGTGAAAAACGCAAAAGAGAATTATCTTCATGTAATAAAATTCACAGTGGTTTTTATGATTGATCGACTATTCACCACCGGTTTGCGAATCAATCAAATCAAGCAGTTCGATACTGTGGGAGTCAACCTTTCGGAAAAACGGAAGGCCGCTTGCTTTGATTGTTTCAAATTCATCTCGTTCAAACACATGAACAGAATTTGTGTATTTGAAAAACATTGTTGTGCAGGCGTTTGAATTCATATGAGAGACGGGAAGGCACTGCTCGCGGAACGGAGAATTAAATAATATCGTGTGGATATAAGATTCGTCCGGTGCGAAGACAGTCTTGAAAAAGGCGTTGACTTCCGGGTGCGTGTCAAAAAAAGCAACCACATACTCTGCTGCTGCACGGGTTAGGGCGATATGTGTCCACCCACACCAGAGCGGACACACTTTACCGTCGATGGTGATTGTCGGTTTGCGTATGTAAAGAGCGAATTTGAATTTACTGAACAGCTGGCCCTGCAGCAGGTCCGACATGATAAAAAACGGATTTCTGCTGTCCTTATGCCAATAAATGCGAAATTTATACAGATGACGTTTTTGCCCGCTGTCGGTGACATTCAATGCCGATAGATATTCTTTTTTGGGATCGGAGAAAAATTTTTCGATCCCGGTATTGGAAAGAGCGGAATAACAGGGCATTTGTAAAACGACAAAACGATTGAAGTCCCCCGCTTTCAGAGCGGCACGGATAAGCTCGATTTCGGCACGCAGGATAGAAAACCCCGCCCAACGGATTTGCTGCCGCTCCGAGATGAAAACAGCGTTTTCGGCTGCCAGAAACGGCGTGATGTCAGTCTTTTTGTCAATATGAAAAAAGACAGCATTTTGTGTGCCCTTGGTTAATTTATCGGTTAGCCGAATGGCGATTTGGGGATTATTATGTGCCAAAGCCAAAAATGCAATCTTCATAAAATCACCCGAATTAATTAAATTTGCCGCAAAAGCAGGGAAGGTGTGAAGGATAAAAAAGCGAAACGGGATTGTATTTGAATTTAAAAGCAGCGTTCTTTTCGTGTTTTGCGGCACTCTTTGGGATTTGTTTGCCGGTCGCAGTAATAACAGATTTCGTTCTTCAGTTCGCCGCCGGCGAAAAAGGCGTCGAGGTTTTTCAGGGTTACCTCGGCGATATTATGCAGCGCTTCAGTGGTGAAGTACGCCTGATGCGAGGTAATGATGACGTTCGGCATGGCTGAGAGCAGGGCGAGCGTATCGTCGTTCACCCCGGATTCCGAGTGATCCTCGTAGAAGAAATCTGCCTCCTCCTCGTAGACGTCCAGACAGGCGCCGCCGATTTTTTTGGCTTGCAGACCGGCCAGCAGATCTTCACTGTCGACCAAGCCGCCACGGGAGGTGTTGACGATGTATACGCCGTTTTTCATCTTATCAATGGAATCTTTGTTGATAAGGTGATGGGTCTGGTCGGTCAGCGGGCAGTGCAGGGAGATGAAGTCGGCGCTGCCCAGCAGGGTGTCCAAATCGGTATAGGCAAAATCCGCATCTTTGGCGGGGAAGGGGTCATAAGCGAGGATGTTCATGCCGAAACCGCGGCAGATATCGATAAAAACGCGTCCGATGCGGCCTGTGCCGATGACGCCTGCGGTTTTGCCGTGCATATCGGTGCCGCACAGACCGTTCAGGCTGTAATTGTAATCACGGGTGCGATTGTAGGCCTTGTGAATTTTCCGATTGAGCGTCAGCAGCATGGCCATAGCGTGTTCCGCAACTGCATAGGGAGAATAAGCCGGAACGCGCATTACGTTGATTTTTCCGTAAGCAGCCTTAAAATCGACATTGTTATAACCGGCGCTGCGCATCGCGAGGGCTTTTACACCGAGTCCATACAGTTTCTCGATGGTTTTGGCGCCGATGTCGTCGTTGACAAAACCGATGACAGCCTCACAGCCGGAAGCGAGCGGGGCGGTATCCGGATTTAGCTTGGAATCGAAATAGCGAATCTCATAAGTTTTATTCTGTTCGTCAAAAGCTTTGATGTCATAGGGTTTCGCGTCAAAGAAAGCTACCTTTTTCATGGTCATAACCGCCCTTTCGTGCATATTGTATTCGTTTTGCGGCCTTGTATGCCGGTTTATTTTTGAGCCAGCATAAAGAACCGCGGAAATGGGAAAATCACCGTACCGTCTTCGCGGGCGGGGTAGTTCTCTCGGATTTTTTCAAGGATGCAGCGTTCAAACTTCGGGCGTTCCATCTCGGACAGGGCTTCCAGATAGGGTCGGAGGCCTGTGCCCCGGTACCATTCCAAAATCGCCTCGGCGCCGGGCAGAATGTGATAATAGGTTGTCATCCACAGATCGCAGATCCGGCTGTTTTTTACCAGAATATCGTAATATTCCGGTGGCGTCAGTGTGAAAAAAATCCGCGGGCCGGAGAAATGATCGCACCATTCCGGGCTCATGGCGGTCTGCCGGATCAGGCGCTGAATGGGGGTATCCTGATTCATCGGAACCTGAATGGCCAGATAGCCGCCCGGGAGGGCTGAATTGAGCAGCCGGGGGATCAGTGTGTCATGATTCGGTACCCATTGGATGCAGGCATTGGAGAAGACGAGATCGAACTTCCCCAGTGCAGAAAGATCGGCATTTACATCGGCCAGCACAAAATTTAAATCCGGATGGGCCTTTTTGGCTGCTTCGATCATATTCGGAGAGTTGTCAATACCGGTGACGGAAGCACCCGGAAAACGTTTTGCCAGCACGGCGGTACTGTTTCCCGGTCCGCAGCCGACATCAAGCACCTTTTGGGGCGACGTGAGCGGTACGTGCTCAGCCAAATCGACGGCAGGGCGAGTACGCTGGTTTTTAAATTTCAAATACTGCGTCGAGTCCCACTGCGGCATGAAAACGCCTCCTTTGGAAAAGAGTATATCATATCGGGCGTGTATTTTGCAAAAAAAATCCGTTCCACGGGGGCGGAACGGACAAAAGCAATATAAAACATGCCGCTTGAACCAAAAGAAACCAATGCTTGCAGGAATCTGCAGGCAAAGTATGCGGCTTTCGGAAGCAAATTATTGATGGAGCAGGCGGTCACCGGTTTGAATCCCGGCTTGTTCGGCGGCGCCGGAACGCAGTTCAAGTACGCTGTGGGCTTTTTTTACGGTCTTCAGAACTTTGGACGGCGGAATTTTCGCGTCGATTTTTAAAACGGTTCCGTCCTTGGCAAGATAGAGGATATCGATCGGATAGGTCATATTAAACGTGTGTACCTGATTACAGGGGACAAGCAGAAGACCGCTGATATTGTCGTCAAGGGTGCGTCCGATCAATCCCCGCAGGCGGGTGAAGAAGTTATTGGCGTAAAACGCGCGGCAGAGTACCGTCTCGTTTTTTGAGATTTCAATAATCCTCATGTAAAGACCTCGATCAGATTCATGACTGCCGGTCCGAGCAAAATGATGAAGATGACCGGGAAAATAAACCCGATTGTGGGCAGCATGATCTTGACAGGGGCTTTCATGGCTTTGGCCTGAATGCGCTGGCGGCGTTCGACTCTCAGACGATCGGCTTGAGAAGTGAGGACGTTTTTGATCGGAACACCGAGCTGTTCAGCTTGAATAATGGCGGTTGTGAATGCCGTAAGTTCTTTGACGTCGCAGCGATCTGCCAGTTCTTTAAAAGAAGTTCTGCGGGGGACGCCCATTTGGATGTTCTTTACTGCGGCGGCGAGTTCGCTGACGACAACGCCTTTGTTTTTTTGTGCAAGACGGGTGATAGAAGCATCCAGCCCCAACCCGGCTTCGGCACTGACAACCAACAGGTCCATCACGTCGGGGAGATCATGGACAATCTCCTCTTTGCGTTTTTTGACCTTGGAATTGACATAACTTTTCGGCCCCAGAATACAGGCGATCATGCCGAACAGCAGAATGAGAAGTTTATGAAGCATCTCAAGTGTGCTGAATCGGAAGATCAGCAGACAGATGAATAATACGACAACCGTTAAAATTGATTTAATTGTAGTGAATTCGGTAGCGGTAATTTCCTTACCGGCTGTTTTGAGCAGTCTGCTAAGCTTCTCCATGCTCTTGCTTTGCTTGGAAGAAGCTTGATCTTTGCGTTTGAAAGCAGAAGAAACCTTTTTTAAAAACGGTCGGACCAAGCGGTCTGCAAAACTCTTTTTTAATTCTTCGTCGCCGTACTCACGCTGCACATTTCGGATGGCGTTTAAACGGCGGCCTGTGGCATCCCATTTTTGCCCGACTCGAGCGAGTATCGCGACAACGATGGCAAAAACAGCGGAGACCACAGATAAAACGACATATCTCATCATTGGTTATCCTCACATTTTGATATTGACGATTTTACGCACAATCAGGAAGCCGATGGTTTCCATTGTGGCCGAAATCGCAAGCATAACGCGGCCGGCGGAAGTGGAAAAGAACATATTGATATATTCCGGGTTAAGGAACATCAACAGCAACAGCATGAAAATCGGTAAAGCACCGATAATATATCCGCTGAGGGTTCCCGACGCGGTCATGGCTTTGATCTCACCGCGCAGGCGGATGCGGTCTGCTATGGTCGCGGAGATGTTATCCAGCACTTCAGCGAGGTTACCGCCGATTTGGCGTTGGATGATGACTGCGTTGCAGATGAGCTCCAGATCCATATTGCCGGTGCGGGTAATCATCTGTTCAAAACTGGTTTCAAGGGGCATACCGAGCCTGGTCTCACGGCTGACCCTGGCAAATTCCTTTGAAATAGGGGGTTCCATTTCATCTGCAATGCTTTGCATGGCCGATTGAAAAGACATACCGGCGCGAATGGAGTTACTGATAATGGCAACAGCGTCGATAAGCTGTTTGTCAATTTTACCGAGTTGCTTATGGCGCTTGAAACGGACAAAGGCGATCGGAGCTGCGGCACCGATGATAACAACGCCGATACATAAAATGGGGTTGGCTCCGAAGAACAAAAACAACAGCGGAACCCCAACGGTGGCAATCACCCATATCAGAATAAATTCTTCGGCTCTTAAGGCGATTCCGGCGACATATAGTTCATCGGCCAATTTTTCGAGCTGCTTACGCTGTGCACGGGGCTTTTTCCCTTTCTTTTCACGGTGGCGCGTCTCTTCTTCCGGAGTGGTCAGAGCTTTGATGCGCTCCCGTTCGCGGACACGGTTTTTGGTCAGGGCGTATATAATCATAACCGCAAAACAAAAGACGACACTGGCTGCGGTGATGATCAGTCCGTATTTGATCAGATCCTGCAAATTAAAACCTCCCTTTCTGAGGAGTTGTTAAAAACAATTATGAAAACCATTCGTCACGCACGCCGACGCCGTTGTCAGACATCTTTTCGGTACAGCGCGGTTTGATGCCCGTGTTGACAAAATGTCCGGTGCTTTCACCGATTTTGGGGTGCTCGTAGACGAAAATATCCTGAGTCGTGATGACATCGCCTTCCATACCCAAGATCTCGCTGATGCCGGTGACTTTTCTTGTTCCGTCACGCATACGGGATTGCTGGACGATGAGATCAATGGCGCCGGCGATCTGTTGGCGGATAGCGGCCAGCGGAAGGTTCATGCCGGCCATCAGTACCATGGTTTCCATACGTGCGAGCATATCTCGGGAGGAGTTGGCATGGCCGGTTGTCATTGAACCGTCATGACCGGTGTTCATGGCCTGCAGCATGTCCAAGGCCTCTCCTCCGCGCACCTCACCGACGACGATACGGTCGGGACGCATTCTCAAAGCGTTTCGGACCAGATCGCGGATTGCGATTTGGCCTTTGCCTTCAAGATTTGCAGGGCGGCTCTCAAGCGTCAGAACATGTTCCTGACGCAGCTGGAGTTCTGCGGCGTCCTCAATGGTGATGATGCGTTCATCGTGCGGGATATAGCCCGATAAAATGTTCAAAAGAGTCGTTTTACCGCTTCCGGTACCGCCCGAGATGACGATGTTCAGACGTCCTTTAACGCAGGCCTCAAGGAATGCAGCCATCTTATAGGTCAAAGAACCGTAACCAATAAGGTCGTTGATAGTCAGCGGGACTTTTGAAAACTTTCGGATGGTGAGCAGCGGCCCCTTCAGAGAGAGCGGCGGGATGACCGCATTGACACGCGATCCGTCGGGCAAGCGGGCATCCACCATGGGATTGGCCTCGTCAATGTGACGGCCGAGAGGCGATACAATACGATCAATGACGTTGAGCAGTTGATTGTCATCATCAAAAGTTACGTCGGTGCGTACGATTTTGCCTTTGCGTTCAATATAGACATTTTTCGGGCCGTTGACCATGATTTCAGTGGTACCGGCATCATACATCAGTTTTTCCAGCGGACCGAGACCCCGAATTTGATCATAAATTTCATCTGCAATCCGGCCTCGGTCGGAGCGGGGAAGAGACTCATTGTTCTGTCCGAGAATCGAGTCGATCAAAGCGCGGGTATCGGATTCGGACATGTCTTTTCCCTGGCGGTCTTCCCGTTTATTCATGGCTTCGACGACTTCCATATGCACCTTTGAGCGCAATGCGGAAAATTCATCGGCATTTTGGACGGGTGTGCCGGGTTTTATGGTATCAGTTGTCTTTTTGGTATCGATTTTATCCAGCAGTCCCATAACCCATCATCCTTTCACCGAAATCATATAACATGACTTATTTATTCTTGCCGAGCCGCCGCGCAAAATTGTCCATCTCAATGGCGAAACGGCAGCGTTTGTCTCCGGTCACAACCGGTATACCCCGGTTAAGTGCCTGGGTGACGGTCTTGGGATCGTCCGGAAGGGAGAGCACGACTTTCTGTTCGAGGATGCGTTCCACGTCCCGTACGCTGATGCCGGATAAACCGTCTTTGTTGACGACCAGCTTTACTTTGGTCAGCAGGTTCAAGGCTTCAAACACCTTGTAACAGGTCTTGGCGTGGTGCAGGGTGGAGATATCCTCGGTTACGACGAAGAAGATCGCATCGGATTGTTCCATGGCTGCAATGGTACAGTCGTTGAAAGCCGGCGCCATATCGAGTACTAAAAAGTCATATTCATATCTGAGCGCCGATAAAAGAGTCTCGATGTGTTCCGGTTTGATCAGATCGGCATATTCGGGCGCGCGGCTTGCAAGCAACACGTCCACTCCGCTGGAATGGCGGGTCAGGTAACCCTGCAGCGTGGCGGAGTCGAATTTATTTTCCTGCACGAGATCGGTGATGGTATCGGCATTGTTGATATCCAGAAAGATTCCGACGTCGCCGAATTGCAGATCAAGGTCTATGAGTGCAACTTTTCGTCCCTGCTGTGCCAAAGATACGGCAAGATTCACGGCGAGAGTCGTTTTCCCGGTACCGCCTTTCGGGCAGAAGAACTGTACGATATGTGAGCGATAAGCGGTGGTCTGTCCGCCGCCGGCCGCAGCGCGGTTTTTCTCCCGGTTGGTAGCGGTGAGAATCGCAGTACGGATGGTCTCCGGTTCCGAAGTAATATCGAAAATACGGGAGACGCCGGCGTCCATTGCACGCGTGACCAATCCGGTGCTCAATTCCCGGGCAAGCATAACGATGATAATGTCGCTACGGGTCATATACAGGCGTTCTGCGAAGTTGAATTCCGCCTCCGACTCTTCGCCGACGGCGATCAGCACCAGATCGACGGATTGATTGCCAATCTTATTCAAGCCCGTGGCTTCGGGTGTAACCCAGGCGGAGAAATAAAAATCTTCGCTGCCCAATATGGATTTTATGGATTGCGCGTCTTCGCTGTTGGCGGTGACAATAATTGTTTTAACTTGTTCTAATGTCATAGCGCTCACCTCAGAAGGTCGTTGTTATCGACCGGGTTCATATCGGCAGTCGTATGATCATTGACCCTGCGCAGAGCAACCGAGAGCACGCCGGCACGGTAACTGTGTATAATATCCAGTGACTGCTGCGGCGTTACAAACAGTGTGAGGTAGGTATAAGACGTTGCTACAGTGGTCCCGCTGGATGTGGTTGAGGTGACCATTTGCTTATCGAGCGCGGCGATCTTGACGTTTTGAGCCACAACGAAAGTGGTATTGTAGGTATCACTGTACTCGGTATTGGTATTGCAGATAATGTCTACATAATCGCCGATTTTGATGAATCCGGCAATACCGGAAACCTCATCGACGGCAATAGTAACCGCACGCATCCCGTCGGGAAGTAAATAAGAGAGGCTGCTGCCTTCCGATTTGAGTTTTTCCGTTAAGATTTGTTCCCCGGACAGGATCAGGCTTTCGGTTGTTTTTCCGACGACGTCCGAAATACTGCGGGCGGCTTTCGGATGTGCGGATCCTTTGGGATAGTTGGTGATTGTGAGCATGCTGGCATCGATGGTCGTATAAGCCGGAATGTCTCTGACCGCTGTAACGACGGCTTCGGTTTCAATGGGAGTCTCGCTTGAAGCCTCCAAATTACCGAGGTATAACAACAGCAGTGCTCCGGATAAGACAGCCAGGATAGCCGCAATAATGTAAACCTTTTTCATGTTTAATAATTCCCCCGTTTTTAAAATAAAAAATCAAAATTATTTGGAAAGGGTCAAACTGTAAACGCCGAAATCTTCCGCCGTTCCGGTCAGATCTCCTTTGGATGCGCCGATGTTTACCATGTCGACATATGTTCCGATGACGTATCCGTCGTCGGCATAAGTTGTATAATCTTCGATAATGAATGCCGCAAATCCGACGATTTTCACGTTTTTGGAGTCGACATATTGGATGACCGGCACCTTCATCACCCGCGGGCAATCGGAGACATAATGTTCTGCCGTACAGCCGCCGATACTCTGATAATGCGTACAGGCATTAAATCTTTCAGACAACCCGGTCAGTGTGGGACCGTCCATATTGCCCCCTTCGATCGGCAGTATCGTGCCCACCGTAAGCTCGCCTTGATAACCGTTTTCCAACCAACTGACATAATCGTTCGCGCCGCCGCCTTTGACACCGTCAAGATCGATGGCACCGAAAGCGCCTTGCTCGACTTCTTCTGTGTTTGAGCCGTATTTGAGGATGACGTGTTCGGTATTGCCGCTTGCAATCAGTTCGGCGAGAACGTCTTCTCTGGCGGAGAGCGGAACAAGATCGCTGAGTGCGGTGCAGGGGATGGTGCGGGCTTCTGCACTCCGGGTGAAAGTCACCTCATTCACGCCGATGATTTTTGCAAACTCTGTCGGTGATGTAGCCGGAACATCCACTCCGATACGGGTATAGAATTCGTTTTCTTCATCGGAAAAATAAACGTTCACTTCGGTGGTGTCGGTAATGCCGTTTTTGTTTAAGTACTCCAGTACGGTCGCGATCATAGAGGATTGTTTCGAGGTGTCGTTAACATTCACCGGGAGTTCCATTCCCGCTGCCATAACCGCTGCATCTGCAGCTGTCTGAACTTCTGCTGTTTTGAAGTATGCAGCACCCAGATCAACGACAAACGCGGCAAAAACCAGAATCACGGTGATTGAAAGCGCAACGACAACGATGTTGCTGCCTTGCTCATCTTTCAGAATGTTCTTCATGACGGTCGGTCTCCTTTCAAGGGACTGGGTATTCGGTTTCTGATAATAAAATCAAGGTTTTCCCGTTTTAACTCATTTTCATTGTACATGCGGTGGTGAGATCATATATTCCGTCAGGGGTAAATAACGTTGAAAAGGGCGTAATTCCTTTTAAGGAATAACTGACGGTGACAGTAATGTCACCCGCCCGAAAATTCACGGTATCGCTGTAAACGATGTCGATTGTGACGTCTTTTGCCGCGTCCGGGACCATAGAGAGAATCCTGTCTGTTACCAGCTGATTGTTTTCCTCCTGTGCGCTGGCTACGATGCCGGCGCGAACGCCTTCGCGGGTTGCATTCTGAACTGCCAGAGAGTTGCCGTATACCCACCCGAGTTCAAAGATTCCGCACAGCAAGAGCAGAATCAACGGGAGTGTCAAAGCGAATTCAACCATGCTTTGCCCGTTCTCACGGCGTTTTTTGCTGATGAAAGAGTTTTGTTTCGTTCTCACTGTGCACACCTCCTTTAAAATTTATTTTAATGAGGATTTCATTCAACAAGTTTGATTGTGGCCTCTCCAGCGGGTAGAAAGTCGATCGGTTCTGAGGGCTCATCCATAATCAGATTGGCGGGAATGCCGCTGACTTTGTCGCCAATAATGCTGCCGTAGAAGGTTAGGTTATTACCGGCCAAATTAATCACGCCGTTTGGCGCATAGATGATTCCTGTGGCCGTCATGCTACTCATGGTGATATTGATATTGCCGGTTTTCGAATAGATACAAAGAGAGGTGCTGGAATCAACTTGATTCTGACCGCCGGAAAAGGTAATGTTTTTCGTAGCCATTACACTTCCGCTGATATCGACGTTATTTCCGAAATTGATATTTCCATCGACATATAAATTACCATGAATGATGAAAGGTCCGCCACCGCTGACTGATAGATTGCCGTCGATGTAGACGTCCCCGTAGATATCGACGCCGTTGCTGACACTGACATTTCCGGTGATATATTTGCTGCCGGTCCAAGTCTGCCTCCACCATGGTTCATTATAGGTTTTGGCGACGGCATATTCGTCATAGCTGTCGGGCATGATGTTGTCGACGACTTCCGTAAAATCGGGCATTTCAATAAATTGTGCGGGACAAACGGTGCCGCCCACCGTAGTGGTCCATTCATTGATGTGCAGGTTCTTGACTGCTTCAACCATTCCCGTGATAACGCCCTGTCCCGGGTCAATGGAGACATTGTTGTTACCGTGAACACTGCCATTGATGGTAAACTGTCCTCCCATACTTAATGCTCCATTGTTGCTCCCGTAAAAAATCCGGTAACCAAAAACGCCGCCTCCGCCACCGCTGTTAGTTTTTGCTGCGGCCGCCTTTTTCGCGATGTTCCACTGGTTGATACCGAGTGCTTTCAAAAACATCGTATCGATTTCTTTGGCGGATGTCAAGGAAATTTTTGAATCGGAGTCGGAAAAACTGATACTGATATCGGATGCGGTATAACCGTTGAGTTCCACACATTCGATGGCGGCTGCGGTTGCTTCCGTAGTATTGGGAAGGTATGCAGCTCCCGCAAGCGCTCCGGCATCGAGTGCCGCCTGAAGTTTGGACGCCTGCATATACGCCATTCCCAGATCTACTGCCATCGCAGTGAAAGCCAGCAGGACGGTCATTGAAAATACTGCGACCCAAGGAGAAGAACCGCGTTCTCCGGTTATAAATTTTTTTAAATGTTTAAACATCGGTTCCTCCCAATTATTCGACCTTCATGGTCGTGGCGGAGACGAGTTCTTTTTCTCCGTCTTCAAAAAACATATATCCGATCGGCGTGATCGCCGGGGCTATGGTTGTGACTGTAACGGTCACATATCCGGTTTTATGAGATGAATCGGTAAAACTGATGGTAACGGTTTTGTCGGACGTGAGCGCATCTGTTCCGAGCATTTCAGCGATTGAATCTTCCACATCGGTTTCGGTCGCATGGATGGATGCATAACGAGCAGCCTCGCGTGAGTCATTTTGGATCGTGAGCTGGTTTCCGAACAGAATTCCGAATTCGATGATACCACACAGCAAGAGGAGCAGAACCGGGGTGATAAGCGCCATCTCTACCATCGATTGACCGCTTTCGCAATGCCTTATTTTGTTTTTGAGAAATTGCTTATTCATTTTCCGCACACCTCCTTGCATGATGCTTGCAATAAGTACGCGCGGAGCGGAGAACCCGCTCCGCGCGATGTCTTGCTACTTGATTATTAGGTGGCTGACGAGGAAGTAATGGCGGTGCTGAGCTCACTTCCCGCTTTGTTGAAGATGCCTTTGATATTGTCGCCGAGTGCCGTGATGGCTACGATGACCGCGACCGCGACGAGTGCGATGATCAGACCGTATTCGACCATACCCTGACCGTTTTCGTCGTTAAAGAATTTTTTCAACATGATTTTTCTCCTCCGTTATATTTTGTTTTTTAATTAGGTGGCTGACGAGGAAGTAATGGCGTTGCTGAGCTCACTTCCGGCTTTGTTGAAGATGCCTTTGATGTTGTCGCCGAGTGCTGTGATGGCCACGATAACCGCGACCGCGACGAGTGCGATGATCAGACCGTATTCGACCATACCCTGACCGT
>ERZ795048.176-NODE-176-length-69296-cov-15.772014_pt1 | contig 69296 bp, 63 predicted proteins | sample MGYA00375132_ERZ795048 | MGnify/ENA primary metagenome ERZ795048 (study PRJEB30177, sample SAMN05720225) | activated sludge metagenome | isolation source: Anaerobic digester | place: Hong Kong | collected 2014-12-17 ...
CGGTCAGAACGTCGAGAACTGCGTTTCCGCCTTCCATACCGGCCTGTGACATGAGTAGCAGGCTGTCCAGCCCCCCGATCTCGTTGAAGAACTTCGTGTCTACGATTCCGCCGACGTTCAAGACAACAACCACGTTCTCAAAATTCTCTCCAAGTGTCTTCAGATTGTTGTATTCGATGTCCGTGAGAAGGTAGTCGCCTTTTCCGGAGTCCCTGTCGGAACCTTCCCCAGAGTTTCTCGCGATTACGTATACGGCCATATCCGCCTCTTTTGCAGCTGCGATGTCTGTATCTGTGACTTCGATGTCTTCCATTGAAAAGACGGTAAACCAACCGCCTTCCCATTCTGCTTCGCCCTTTTCGAAGGCTGCCTTGTAGCGGTCAAGCCAGTCTTCTGAAGTGAGTTCAAAACCGGCATTTTCAAACCCTTCCCTGACGGAAACAACATATCGTTGATTGACATCCCCGGATCCGGTCCCACCTTTCACTGTCTTGACGGCTCCACCACCGAACAAAGCCACTTTTCCCGCCGATAACGGTAATACCCCGTTGTTCTCAAGCAGTACCATTCCCTGTGCGGCAATAGATCTTGACAGCTCTGCATTCTTTATCTCTCTTGAACTGATCTGATCAGAAAGACTCGCAGCCACCGTCATCCCGCATAAGGCCAACAGAATAACCCAAACACTTAACGCTTTAAGGCTTCTCTTCAAAACACTCACTCCTTTTAGTTTTTCTCTACCGAAATAGAGTTTCTTCCCCGTTTATCTCTTTCTCTCATGGGTTTGTATTTTTCTTGAATACTCTCGTTTCTATCTTCCCTACTCAATTAATTTGTTCATTGAATAAATTATATATACTTTTAATACGCAATACGAATCGAAATATCGTTCATTATTCTTCATCAAACTAAATATCAGACAAATAAAGATCAAATTCTTTTTCTTATGAAGGTATTCTCCCATTTTCTTATTGAAACGTGTTACAACGTTCAAATAGAAACGGGAAGAGCGCCTGAGGGATATGGAATTTTTATTTTTTATACCAAGCAAACTTATAAACGGGATTTCGTAGACGCATTACGCGCTATGTGTCAAGCAAGTTACTATAAAGCTTAACGAGCTTAACACAAATCAGTGGATAGGTGTTTTGAGGAATTCAGTAGAGAAAGACCGGAGAAGCGACCTCGAGAAAGCCGGTTCCCCCGTTTTTCAGGCCTTTTATCAGAAGCAGTCTGGCATGACTGTCCCTTTTCCCATAAACAGGGATGATGGATTTCATACTGAGATTGTTCTTTCTGAACGCAATGACCCAGTTTTCAAAATTCTGAGGGGTAATGACACAGCTGAAATAGCCCCTCGTCTTTAGAATATAAGCAGCGGCTTCACTGTAGATCTCACAGACATCTTCACGTGATGCCCTCGTAAGTCCCCTGATCGCATCTGTCGTTTCCTTTCCCCGCCCTTCTATGTAATGTGGTGGATTGAAGACGCACAGTTCAGTTGATTCCGGTGCCAGATGATCTCTTATATGGCAAATATCAAATGATTTGAAAAGGAGTTCGGTTTGGATATCATTCTCCGCTTTCCCCCGATAGAAAAAGGGTTCCAATGAGTCCTGAATATCGATCCCCTTTCCGGGGATGCAGAAGAATTTTGAGAGGCCGAAAGAGATAAAACCTGTCCCGCAGCCAAGCTCAACGAAAGAATTGGTCCTGTTCACAGGGAAGCTGTTCCACAGTAGGAGGACAGAAGCATGTGTAACCCTGTTTGAATTGTGATTTGAAAAGGTCTTTATCGGATAAGTCTCGATGAACGTCTGAAACTCCGAAAAGCAGAGATCTGTTGACGGTTTGATAATTATCTTTCCTCGGTTGATCTCATGTCATCCTGATTCTCTTTAAATACGATATTCTCCGATTTTTTCAGTCTCTCATGATTCGAACTGATTCCGGTGACATTTTTCGTAATGTTGATATCCTTCAGAACGATATCCGAATTCATCGTACAGATGCCGATATTGGAATTTGTCACAGTGCTTTCTATTGCACAGAGATAGGCACTCCGATCGACATAAACGGCCGTCTGTGAAGCCGAAAGAATGGAATTCCGGAGATTTATGGCGGAAGCACCGTTTAAAGTCAGAGCAGAACTCAGCCCTTTCAATTCAACATTCTTTGCATCCGCAGCGGATAATTTATCCATGATAACGGCATGATCGGCCGAAAAGGTGGAATCATTCAGAATCGCGTTGGAAAAGCCGTCCAGTTGAACTGCGAAGGTATCCGATTCGATATGACACTGATCGATTTCGAGATTTTTGATATTCAAGATTCTGATCCCGGCTTCCGAATCGATTTTGACCTTTTTCAGTTTGACAGCCGTACAATCTGTTCCGGTGGCAAATACGTTTGTTTGTATTCCGGCATCCTCCATGAAGATAATCTCCGCATCAACGGCGTTGATAAATCTGTCAAATCCATCAACGGTCAGCCTCTGTGCACGCAGCTCGCCACCTGATTCGATGATAAAGAAATCCGTATGGGAATCACCGAAAACGTCATAATCGTTCAGCCAGACCGATCCACCGGAGATATCTATGAGATTTTCAGTCCTCTGATTTTCTTCGGAAAAGTCCGTCCTGATCACTCTTTTTTTCTCCGAGTTGGAGGGAATACTCAGAAGCTGACCTTTAACGGTCAGAAGGCCACCGTCTTCAAAGATGATTTCAACACCTTTTTCTATTCCCAGCATGAGATCTTTTGGAATCACTATCTCTGAATTGATCCTGTATGGCGAATAAAGAGAGGTGAGCAGGGTGTTTTCCTCGATTAGTCCTATTTCTGACGAAGTGATCGGAACGTACTTCTCGTTATAGGTTCTCAACGGATAGGAAGTCGAGCTTTCATTGCCCGCTTGATCCACGGCGGAAACGACATAATGGAGAAATCTCTCCTCCGTCCGGAACGAATCCATTTCGGTATCGGCGAGACGTACACGGTCATCCTGTCGGTTGAACCCATAGACCCTGAATGTACTGTTCTCGGTTGAAACATCCTTCCAGGAGAGGATATAGGTCTTGTCAGTTTCCCTGATTCCGACTATTTCCGGCGTATCCGGCGGTGTCAGATCCACATAGATATCCTTGCGAATCTCCTTCAGATGTTCATTCGTATCCATTAATGAGATCAGAAGTGTATGCGTCCCCTCGGTGAAGGTAGAAAGGTCTAAATTCAGGAACTGATCGTTTAGCTTAAGCGGAATATTACCAAATGTTGCCTCACAGGTGATTAAGTCCGCCTCATCCCAATCGTCGTACAGCACAAAATTCATTTTCGTGTCATTACTACCGAGAAGATTCGGCAACTCCGATTCAACAACCGGCGCATCATCGACATCCGTATCGATTACAAAAGCCTTTTCCGCAGAAGCATTCCCCGCAAAATCTATGGCCTTGATCTTAAGGAGATAGCGTTCCCCTTTTTCGGCATTAAATGTAAAATCTTCTTCGGTACTGGAAAAGGCCTTAGCCGCTTTGGAGTCGGATAATTCCATCTCATAACCGGCAATATCGGAACCGTCCTCTTCGAGACAACTGAAATGCACTTGACCGCTTTTCAGCTGATATGAAATGGCAGGTTCTCGCGGTGCCGTCAGATCTATTCTGAACGTGGCTTCCGCCGGTGAATTATCCTTGATCCCAAACTCGTTGATGGCAAATGCCCTTATCAGATAGCTGCCTTCTCCGAGCTTTTCAGAAGGACAGGTGATCAGATGGTCCTGGATCTTTTCTGTACACTTCAGCACTTCTTCATCATTCGCTTTACTATAGATAAAATACTCGTAAGTCAGTTTGTCGGAAGGGGTTTTATCATCCGTTCCACTCAATACGATATGGATACCCGTACTACCGTAGATGGGCTGTATCTTTTCTATTTTCGTTTCAGGCGGCTTTATCTCCGTTTCTGGTGCACATGCGGCAAAAAACAGGATAACAATCGCCACAAACAGCATTATTTTAATAGTATTCTTTCCGGCTTTCACGATTTCCCCCCACCAATGGACTTATACTCAAAATTATACAATAATTCAGGTCGTAAAACAAATAATTCGGATAAATCATCCCACTCAGGATATATACCTGAAGGGATCAAATATCCCCGTCTCTTTCATGAGTTTCTCATCCCTGAAAAATTCTTTTTTATCCCCATAAAACACAAGTTCCCCATCACTCATAACGGCAAGCTTTTCAAAGAAATCTCTGACGAGTGTCATATCATGCGTAACAACCACCACACCTCTGTTATCACCGGCCAAAGTGGTGATGACTTGCTTCACCCGTTTTTTCCCCTTGGCATCCAATCCGGCGGTCGGTTCATCGAAGAAGATATAATCCGGATTCCAGACGATGGTACTGGCTATCGCCACGAGTCGCTGCTCCCCTCCGGATAATTTAAACGGATTTCTTTCAAGATAAGTTACATCCAATCCGACATCCGTTAGTACTTCTCTCACCCGGCGCTGGATATCATCGGTTATTCCGAAGTTTTTCAACGCAAAGGCAATCTCCTCGTAAACGGTCGGAGAAAAAAACTGTGCCTCCGGATACTGAAAGACGATCCCCGTCTTTCTCGTGATATCAAAACGGGCCTTTTTATTTCCCGTGTTCATCGCATCCACTTCCACACTGCCTTCCGTTGGAAGCAGCAACCCCGTTGCGAGTTGTGACAGGGTAGATTTTCCCGAACCGGTACGCCCCATCACCGCCAGCACTTCGCCTTTTCTGATCTCAAGGGAAACTGCACTCAATGCCTTCGTCTCAAAAGGGGTCTTTCTTGAATAATAATAACTGCTGTTTTCAAATTTTATCATATCGTTCAATGACTTCCTTTGTTTTTGAGATGTTCCATTACCCAGTCGGAACATTCTATCTCATCGTATTTTCTCAGCGATGGGATAACCATCTGCGGTGAACCGTATTTTTCTATCCGGCCTCTTCTGATAAAACAGATTTTATCCGAATAAGCGGCCGCCTCCATATCATGCGTAATCATGATGACCGTCTTGTTGTTCCTCCGGTATTTCAGAATCAACTGAAAGATGTCCCTCTGCCCTTCGGGATCGAGCATGGACAAGGGTTCGTCAAGCAGGAGAATTTCCGGATCCAAGACCAGTGCGGAAGCGATGGTCAACCTCTGTTTCTGCCCCCCCGAAAGGTTCATCGGATTCTTTTTTTCATAACCCTGAAGCCCAACAAATGTGAGGGTTTCCTTCAACCTGGTCTTCATGATCTCCCTAGAAAAGCCGAGATTTTCCATCCCGAAAACAACATCCTCCTCTACCGTAGAGGCGATGATCTGATTTTCGGGATTCTGAAAGACGAACCCGATCTTCTTTCTGATCTCGAGAACCATCGCCTCGTCTTTCGTGTTCATTCCAAAAACGGTAATTTCACCGGAATCCGGTTTCAGTATTGAATTAATCATTTTCAGCAGGGTGGATTTTCCCGAACCGTTTCCACCGACCAGCGCAACGAATTCCCCCTGTTTAATTTCCAGGCTGATATTCGAGAGGATATTCCCCTGACGGTTGGCATCGTCCATCCCTTTATACGCAAAGGAAACATGTTTTATACTGATCAAATGACTGCACCTTTCATGATGATATAAAATTTAAGAAATTCTGTTTCAAAGATATTAATCTTTACGGGGAAATCGAGCGGCTGTGATCCCCGGTGGAGGATGGTAAGTTCATGTCTGATATCCCCGGCAATCGCATAAAACATCATCTCAAGCTCCTCTTTGGAGACATTCTGAGAGCAACAACTCGTCGCAAGGATTCCTCCCGTTCTCAGGATCTTCAACGCCCTCAGGTTGATTTCCTTGTACGCATTAAGGGCCCGCCCCTTCTTTCTTCTCGCATCGGTAAACGGCGGTGGATCCAGGACAATCAGATCCGCCCTCTGTCCTTCGATATCAAGGCGATGCAGATAATCGAAGGCGTTATAATTACTGAAGGCAAAGTTCTTAAACCCGTTTTCCGAAGCCGTCCCCTCAATAATTTCATCAAAAGTCTCTCCGGAATCGACAAACTCAACCATACCGAGATTCTCTTTCAGCAGGTTAAAACCAAATTGTCCGTAACCGCAGAAAAAATCATAGATGGTATTCTTCTTTCCGGGAAGCAGCCGTCTCGCATAATCCGCAAGGATCACAGAATTTTCCCGCTGTTCAAGATAAAAAACTGAATCCGCCTCACTGAACGGAAACAGTCTGTATTCGACACCGTTCAGCCCAAAGCGATACTGTTTGTCAATCAGTCCACAGACCACTTCTATACGGTTTTCTATGTCCTCTTTCTTTCTTGAGGACGACAGATTTCTGATGACGATGTTTTCAGCACCGAGTTCTTTCAGAACGGAAATAAATTCAGGAAGCAAAAGATCTCCTCCGGCCGTTGATGAAGAGACGATAAAAAGATCATCAAAACGATCACACTTCAATCCGGCTATTCCGTCGGCCAATCCGTTGAATACCCTGTAGATCTTTTTATCACCAAAGACGGCCTGTCTGAAATGAAAGGCCCTGATGAGTTTCTCCGCCACAAAATGCCTGTCAATTCTCTCGTTCTGTCTGGTAAGAAGTCTGACACGAATCTTGGAAGACGCATTATAATAGCCTTTCCCCACAAACTGACCGGAATAGGTGAAGACATCGACAATTTCACCCTTTCGTATATCCCCCTTGACATCCGCTATCTCATTTTCGTAAATATACGGATGACCGTTTGATATTCTTCTTGAAATGTGAGAAACCAGCTTAATTTGTTTTATCATCCAACACACCTTTATGAATAATTAACCCGCTGATCCGGCTACCCGATGATACTCAGCGTACATTATAGGATTATATCACGTCAACTGCACTTTATCAGTCGGGAGAATTAAAAAGACCTTTTCTGTACAACACATCCATAATCTCCTCGTGTATCCGTCCCGGGGCTTTTAATGCGTTGAAACGGATAAATCTATCACTGTGCTTTTCAGCAAGCCATAAATAACCTTCTCTGACCCGCCTGAAAAAGGGTTCCTTCTCCCTTTCTAATCGGTCAAGGTTATCACGATCCAGTCTTTTAATGACTTCGGTCGACGGGACATCGAGAAACACGGTCAGATCCGGATAGACATTCTTCACGGCAAAATCGTTGAGCCATTCGACTTTATCGGCTCCGAGCTCGCGGCCAAATCCCTGATAAGCCACACTGGAATCCGCATAACGGTCTGCAATGAGTATTTCATCACGTTCGAGTGCGGGAATGATCACTTCATCCGTCACCTGTGCCCTTGCGGTGATATAAAGCAGCAGTTCTGTTCTCTCACCGATGCTGAAATCCTCATGCAGGACGATTTGCCTCAGGGCCTCACCAACATTCGTACAGCCGGGTTCTCTGAACAGTATCGGTTTTTTCCCGGCCCTTTTAAATTGCTCCATCAGCAGCTTGATCTGTGTCGTTTTTCCACAACCATCCAACCCTTCAAAAGAGATGAACAATCCTTTTTTCACCCGCTTGTCTTTATTCGGCAACCGTTGTTCCAACTTGCTCACCCATAACAGCCTTTAACAGATTCCCCTTCTCGAAGAAATTGATCACCTGAATGGTCATGCCATACCGTTTACAGATAGAAAAGGCCTCCGTATCCATAATCCGGAGATTCTTGTCGATCGCTTCCGAATAACTGAGCGTGTCATATTTCACGGCATCTTTGACCTTCCGCGGATCAGCCGAGAAGATCCCATCGACTTTCGTCGCCTTAATGATGATCTGTGCCCCCATCTCCACGGCCCTCAAGGCAGCTGCCGTATCCGTTGTAAAGAAGGGATTACTCGTTCCGCCACCAAAGATGACGATTTCCCCGTTCTTTATCGAGTCATTGACCCTGTCATAGTTGATCTTCTCTGTAGACTGCAGTTGCACCACCTGTGAAAAGACACGAGCCGGCATCCCCGCCTTCTCAAAAAAGGATTTGAGATAGATGGCGTTGATATTCGTTCCGAGCATTCCGATCTGATCCGCCATCTTCGGTTCCAATTCGGCGAGCTCTGCTCCCCGGAAGATATTCCCGGCTCCTACCACCAGTCCAATGGAAACCTTTTTCTCCATAATTTCTCCGATCTCATCCACGAGATAAGCCATCTGCGTCTTTGAGAATCCCATCTCCCCTTCGCCGGAAAGGGCCTCGCCGGAAAGCTTCAGTAATATTCTACCGTACATTCATTCACCTCCTGAAAACTCAAAAAAAGGACGTTCCCATACGAGAACGTCCTCTGTATCTATAACTAAAACGGATATGAAGTCTCCTGATTTCTGAGAACTCCTGAAAACTTTAACATGGTTAAAGTTTTATTCTCCGATATAAACTCTTGCAAATCTCTTAACGGTAATCGGTGCGCCAACTTCCCTTGCACATTCGTTAACAAGCTGCTGAACGGTCTTGCTTTCATCGAGGGCAAAATTCTGACTGAGAAGACATCTTTCTTCCTTGAACTTTCTGATCTTTCCCTCTACGATATTGTCAATGATCTTTTCGGGTTTTCCCGATTCCTTCATCTGATCTCTGTAGATCTCCCTTTCCTTATCGAGAACGTCTTCGGAGATCTCGTCTCCTGATACGTAATCAGGTGAGAAGGCAGCAACATGAAGACAGATATTCTTTCCGAGCTCAGCGAGCTTTTCATCGTCTTTTTCACATTCGAGTTCAACGGCAACACCTATCTTACCCGTGAAGTGAAGGTAATCGTAAAGATGACCGTTTGCGGAAGCCGTAAATCTCGCATAGTCTCCGATCTGACAGTTTTCTCCCATCTTTGCGACGGCCTCTGTGATCTCTTCCTTATGTTTTTCTACGTTCTCTTCCGGTACGGCAACGGCCTTCTGTGATTCTCCGAGTTCGGCATAGAAGGAATCTGCGATATTTACCGCTGAAGCCTTGAATTCATCCGTTCTGGCAACAAAATCCGTCTCACACATAACTGCAAGCATGAAAAGTTCGTCGTCTGTCTTCTTGATAACCACAAGACCTTCCGTTGTACTTCTTCCACTCTTCTTTGCAGCTTTTGCAAGACCCTTTTTTCTTAAGAAATCTACCGCTCCGTCGATATCCCCGTCTGTTTCTACAAGCGCCTTTTTACAGTCAAGGACACCTGCTCCTGTCTTTTTTCTTAATTCTTTAATGAGTTCCATGCTTACTGCCATTCAAAATCATCCTCTCTATAATCAAAAAATATGTGATAATGCATATAAAAACAGGCAACAAATCATCGCCACGCTATTATACACTATAATGGGCCTTTTTTAAACAACAAACCGATTTACATACGAATCCATCGCCTCGAGTGTACAACCGTGCAACGCGGACTGCTCTATACTTTCCCTCGAAGGGATGATTAAAACATTCCGAAAGACGGGAAAGGAGGTGTCCCCTGTAACTTCTTTTCTTATGAAATCAAAATTTTCCTTTGTGAAATCTCTTCCGAGCCCACCTATGACAAAGAAATCCGGATTGAAAATATGAATGAGATTCCGAATCCCATGGATCAGATAGCCTAACATCTCATCGATTATCTTTCTGGCCTCGGCATCATTCAACCGATAGAATTCCATCAGACTTTTAAATTTTTCTTCCGTATTTTCTCCGTTTAAATTCCCGTTTACCTCATAGTGCTTCACGATCTTCTCGGCACCGATATAGGCCTCAAGACATCCCCGCTTTCCGCAGTGACATAACGGTCCGTCATCGTTGATGCTCATATGACCAAATTCACCGGCATTGTAGGCACTACCGTGATAAACCTTGTGATCGATGAGCAGAGCCCCCCCCACGCCAACGGAAAGGTACAGATAAATCCCGTTACCGAGTTGTTCTATTTCAGGGTTTATAATCTTTTCACTCTTCAATGAGACCTTTGTCTCGTTAAAAATCTGTATGTCCAGGCCATGATTTCCCATTCTCTTCTCTATCTCCGCCTTAACATCGATATTCTTCCATCCGACATTGGGCAGGGTATAAATGACACCGTTCTTCCGGTCGACAAGTCCTGGAAGTGAAAAATAGATCCCAACCGGTTTACGGCCAATCTCGCGGATATATTTCTTTGAGATCTCACTCACTTTATCGAAGAAGTGTTCCGTATCCTTTTCAGTCTCAAATTCCTCTTTTAACTCTATCATGTTGTTGAGATACCCGATGCCGAATATCGTCTGCTCAACCCCCATATGAAAAACAAACACGATCGCGGCCTCTTTGATCGCTTCGAGACGAATAGAATTTCTTCCGGGCTGAGGACTTTTCTTCGTACCCTCTTCCGTTATCAGCCCCATTTCCTTTAGGCTGTTGGTGATATTGGTCACGGAGCTTGGATTCATACCGGCTATCCTGGCAATCTCACGCCTCGTGATACCCGGATTGTACCGGATGATGTTAAACAACTTCTTTTTATTGGATAATCCCATTTTTGAAACATTGATGAAATCAGAATTCAAGATCCACTTTCACTTCCTTTTGCAAGAGTCTCGTACAGGCGTCTCAGCTTTAAACAAATTGTCGTTCCATGATTCGACTGACCCGTATCAGACTCAATGAATATATCTCCACCGTATGCCCTGACAAACATTCTCACAAGCGGCATACCGAAACCGGTTCCAACTTCGCCTTCGGTTCCGTCTCTGTGAGTTTTCTTTGAAGGATCAAAGATGCTTTCTATTATATCAGAAGGAATACCGATTCCATAATCTTTTATTTCCAGTATCAGAAAATTCCCGTCAGGGGGTTGCCCATAAGGGATTGCCCTGATGCCTATCTCAATTTTACCTTCTTTATACGAAAACTTCACGGCATTGGTAAGCAGATTGTTCAGAACCGAATTGATAAAGGTGGTCAATTCGACGTACACGACCACATCATCCGGCACGGTTCTCACGATACGGATTCCCTTTGTTTCTATCTTGTCCTGAAGCATCTTGAGTGAGCTGTCGAGGGCCTCGTTTAAAATAACGTACTGCAGATTCATCTGCATCTCATTGGTCTCCGCCGCCTCTATGTCCCTGACGACGTTGATGATATTGATCCCCTGTTTCGCACTCTTTTCAATATAGCCAACCATTTCAGATTCCACTTCATTTACCGGTTCTATCAGCTGTATAGCTGTCATGATGGCCGTTAGCGGATTGGCCAGATCATGACACAGGACATGCAACAGTTCCTTTCGTTTCAGATTCATCCGTTCAATTTCATGCTGATAGCGTTGTATCTTCAGATGATTGTTGACCCTTGAAAGTAATTCCTCCCCGCTGAAGGGTTTGGTGATGTAATCGACAGCCCCCGTCTGAAAACCTCTCACTATATCCTCCTTCTCAACCCTTGCGGTAAGAAAAATGACCGGTATATCGGCCGTTTTCTCATCGGCTTTCAACTGCCGGCACACCTCGTAACCATCCATATCGGGCATCATCACATCGAGTAGAATAAGATCGGGTTTTATGTTTCTGACAAGACGCAGGGCTTCGCTTCCCGACATGGCCGGGGAGATGTCAAATCCTTCCTTGTCAAGAAGACCACCAAGTACCTGAAGATTTTCAGCTATATCATCTACGATCAGTATCGTGATCTTTTTCTTTTCATCGTCAGACATCATCTTCACTCCCGCTTTCTATCCTGTTATAAAGTAAATTGAACTCTTTCCAGTGATCTATCAATCGCTTCATATCAAATCTGGAAATGTCTTCACCGATCTTCCTTATCAACGGCTGAACAGACGGAATGCCCAGACATTCCCGATGGGTTTCTACATATTCGACAAATGCTCTGCAATTAGAAACGGTAAAATTATCTTCGTATGACTGCCAGATCTTGTGCAGTTCCTTCATCTGTCCCATCTGGTCTCCGTTTAAAATCAACCTCTCCGGCAAAGAGTCCTCTTTTTTCAGAATTTCTACCGGCTCTTCTACCTCCCTGACTTGATAGCTGAAATATTTTTTCAGGACCGAAACCAGCCTTTCGATCTTCACGGGCTTTTTCAGAAATTCATCGAATCCGATATCGTCTCCCCTTTTCTCATCACTCTTCTTGATGGATGCGGTCACGGCGAGTACGGGCAACTGATACCCCTTTTTCCTGATCGCTTCAATCAGTTCAAACCCATCCATATGCGGCATTCTGATATCCGTGATCACCATGGCATAATCATTTTTCCCGAGTTGCTCCATCGCCTCTACCCCGTCATTTGCCATATCCGATCTGATCCCGAGTTTCTTAAGCCATTCCGAGAGTACGATACGGTTGTTTTCCACATCATCCACCACAAGAATCTTTTTATCAAGCGTGAAGATGTATTTTTCAGTCAGCTGCAGCCGTTCTTCAAGCGGTATTCCCTTATCGGATTCCACGATCTCTACATCTTTCAGTAATATGTCAAACCGGCTGCCCTTTCCGGCCTCACTATCTAATGATATCGTACCGTTCATGAGTTCAACGAGTTTTTTTGTTATCGACAGCCCAAGCCCGGTTCCCCCATATTTATCCGCATCCTGGCCTTCCTGCTGTTCAAATTCCTCAAAGACCCGCTTTTTTTGACTTTCTCTGATCCCAATGCCGCTATCCTCTACGGAAAACAGTACATCGAGATGTTCCTGATCCTTCATCCGAACACAGTCCGCCGACAACGAAATAACCCCTTTTTCCGTAAATTTCATCGAATTTCCCAGCAGATTAATCAGTATCTGTCTCAGTCTTCGACCGTCGATAAACAGCGTTTCCGGAACATCACTTTCTATCCGGCAGTCAAATCTGAGACCCTTTTTTTCTATCTGAGACCTGAAGATCTGTTCTACCTCGGTAAACAACGCCCTTATTTCCACACTCTCTTTCTCGATACTGATCTTACCGGCCTCTATCTTTGACAGGTCAAGGATCTCATTGATCAGATTCAGTAAAATATCCCCACTGATGATGATCTTCTTCAGGAAAGACTTCTCCCGCTCGTTTTCCGTTTCACCAAACAGCAGCTCGGAAAATCCGATGATGGCATTCATCGGTGTCCTTATCTCATGGCTGACATTGGCGAGAAATACACTCTTGGCCTTATTAGCCCGGTCCGCATCCTCTTTTGCACGATCCAGTTCCACGATGATAGATTTCAGTGTTCTCTGTGAAGTCTCCAGTTTTTCATTGTAACCCTGCAGTTCCTGATTTGCCAGCAGCAGTTCTTCCTTCTGCAGTTCGATCCTCCCTCGTGACTGTCGGTTTTTATGTGCAAGACGGGAGATGATGAACGAGAACAAGAGAGACAGACCGGATAGTACAAGAACGTACAGCAGATATTTATTTCGATAGAAGGTTTTGATCCCTTCTATCTCCTCTTCCGAGATCCTGACAACGATCTTCCAGAAATAAGGTTCCGGTGCCCGTTTATCAGCCGTTTCAACAATCTGCTTATCTTCAGCCTCCTCTTCGGGCGGTGGCTCTTTCTTGGAATCGCCATACGGATAAAGCGTGGTATAAGTGAATATCCCATTTTCATCTTCTATCTGGCCGAAATCCGTATTGTAAATCGTCTCCCACGCTTCCGGAAAATAACGCTGAAACTGCTCCCCCACCTTATCTTCAAACATGAATCCCCAGTTTCTCTCCTCTTCCAGGGAAAAGAGCCAGTAACCTTCCCTGTTGAGCAGCATCGGCTCACCGTATTCAAAGTTGACCCGTGAACTGAACACGTCGAGGAGAGACTCCCCGAGATAATCAAGAATGAGAATTCCCTGCTTCTGATGCTGTCTGTCAAATATCGGCAGGGCTACCCGGATCATCGGCTTAAACGGGATTTCGATCTGATCATTTTCTACATTCAGATCAAACGGAGAGATATACAACTGCCCCTCCTTCATCTGTATCGTATCTCTGAAATACTCCCTGTCGGATTTATCGAGCAGGAATGAATTCTCTACACGATGGTAACCGTCAGCCGTCCTGTTCACACGCAGAACCTCCATCCCGCTTGGTCCTATAAACCTTATCTGATCATAACAATCCATACTGGTTGCAAAATTTTCCCAGTCCGAGATCAATTCATCCGGATAGACTCTATTCCTTTCATCGATAAAGTTGGTAAACTGCCTGTCTCTGCTGAGATAAAAAAGATCGGAGATGACGGCGTTTAATTCATCAAACAGGGCGTGTCTTTCTATCTCAACATAAAGCAGATGGCTCGTCTCATATTTTGACAACTGGAGATTATAATCACGTACATAAAGTGACGACATGATGATACAGATGAGTGTAATCATTGGAACACTTATAGAAACAAAAATCAGAGATAAATATTTTTTATCCTCTTTTTTTCTATTCATAATCAAGATTCTCCCGATGGAATTCCCGTCCTGTTTCAGCTATTATAACATCACCGGCCTTTTTTACGGCTATTTTGTAAAACGTAGTATAATCGTGGAGAATAAATGTAATTTGAGGTGATGTTCGATTTGTATCATACACGTAATCAACTATCGGATCACGGATTCCCGGAATCGATGTTTCAGATGACATGATTATATTGGAGGAATGGATCAATCTTGTACGTGCATATTTTTATGACGTAAAAGATCAGAAAAGAAAAACAGAAAATATATTTAACGATATCAGAAAAATAACCAATGAACTCGACAGAAAAGAACTCGAAGAATACGCAGGGGCTCGGGAAAAGATCAGTCTGTTTCTCAATCATTATCGGAATTTTGAAAAATTACCCCCGGAAAGTCGTATGAAGCGTCTGAACAACGCCACGCTCATGCTGAAAAAACTGGAGGAGGAGTTCCTCTTTCCGGCATTTCTGATTAAAAAAAATGATAATTCCCTTCTGAGTAAGCCACTTGAAAATATCAAAGGGGTAGGGCCGAAGCGAGCCGTGAAATTCAGATCACTCGGACTTGAAAGGGTCAGGGATCTGCTTTTTTATTTTCCTAGAAGTTACGATGACCGGCGAAAAGTCCTCCCCATTTCACAGATCATCCCCTCGGACCGGGTAACCGTCATAGGAAAGATCCACAGCATCAATGCGACAAAGACAAGAACCCGGATGAACATTCTCAGTATACAGCTCGTGGACGAGACCGGGGTGCTCGTTCTGAAATGGTTCAATCAGCCCTATCTGAACAGGCTGTTCAAAGAGGAACAACTCATCTCCGCAACCGGACGGGTAAAAAGCACCGGACTGGTGACACGAGAGATGCAGGTCTCTGAGTTTGAGATCATAAACGGCGAAAACAACTCCAGGAGAATCTACCCGGTTTATCCGCTCACCGCCGGTCTTTACAACGGTCAGGTGAGAGGGGTCGTCGAAAGATGTATGGATTACTCCGCCTGCCTGAGTGATCCAATGCCGGCCGACCTGATAGAAAAGAGAGAGATGCTCAGTCTCAGGGATGCGGTATACGGTCTGCACAACCCGAGGAGTAACCTGCATCTCGCAAAGTGCGGTGATCGGATCAAATTTGATGAACTGTTCTACTTTGAACTGGCGACCTATTTTGCCAAGTTAAAAAAGGAGAGGCGGTTGACAAAGCATACAAAGATCATCAAGTCTGAACGCTCAGAAACACTGATCTCCAGACTGCCTTTTGAGTTGACGGGGGCACAGCGAAGGGTCTTTGAAACGATCAAAGAGGGATTAAGGAAAGAAACACTCATGAACCTGCTCGTTCAGGGGGATGTTGGGTCCGGAAAAACCATCGTCGCCCTTCTCGGAATTCTCGAAACGATAGATGCAGGCTATCAGGGCTGTATCATGGCGCCCACCTCCATACTTGCCACACAGCATTATCAGGGAATGATCAGATTACTCGGCGGTATGGGGCTCAAAGTCGAATTGCTGCTCAGCAAAACCCCGAGCGGAGAAAAACGAGAGATTAAGGAACGCATCGCCTCCGGAGAAAGTGATATTGTCATCGGAACACACGCCATCATCCAGAAGGACGTGGTCTTTAAGAACCTCGGACTGGCCATCATAGACGAACAGCATCGTTTTGGCGTCCGTCAGCGGGAAACACTCATCAAGAAAGGAACGGAAGTGGATACAATCGTCATGACCGCCACACCGATCCCGAGAACCTTGTCGCTTTCCATCTTCGGTGATCTCGACATCGCCTCCATCGACGAGATGCCTCCCGGACGAAAACCGGTCAGAACCATGCTGATCCCCGAAAACAGAAAAGGGGAACTCTATGATTTTCTTGAAAAGGAGATCAGAAACGATGGACAGATTTATATCGTCTATCCCCTGGTAGAAGAATCCGAGGCACTGGATCTGAAGGATGCCACCACCATGTATGAAGTGCTTAAAAAGACCCGTTTCAGGGATTACAATATTGGACTACTGCACGGCAAGATGAAGGCGGAGGAAAAGGATGAGATCATGCAGGATTTCATCGATAAGAAATATGACATACTGGTATCAACGACGGTTATCGAAGTCGGTATCGATGTCCCTTCGGCAACCGTCATGGTCATCGAGCATCCCGAGCGTTTCGGTCTGGCACAATTGCATCAGCTCAGGGGACGTGTCGGCAGAAACAAGAAAAAGGGATACTGTTTCCTGGTAACGGAGGATAAATCAAAGAGTAATTATGAGCGTCTGGATTATTTCGCCTCCCATAACAGCGGATTCGATCTTTCGGAATATGATCTGGAAAAGAGGGGGCCGGGAGAAGTGATGGGGATCAGACAGCACGGGATGCCATCCTTTAAACTGGCAGACATCGTGCAGGACAGGGAAATACTTGTTGATGCGAGAAAAGAGGCGATGAAAATCCTTAAGGAATCCCCCGATCTTGAAAAATACGGGGAGTTAAAAGCCTATATCGAAGTGGAATACAAAGACAGAATGAATCTGATAGATGTTGGATAAATGAAGAGGAGGAAAAAATGAAAAAAGCCGTTGAATTGAGACATAAGCTTCATATGAACCCCGAGACAGCCTTACAGGAATATGAAACAACCGCCCTGCTTGAGGAGGAAATCGGAAAGATCCCCGGAATCATTATACACAAACCCTTTGATACGGGTTTAATTGCGGAGTACAAGGCCAATGACGGAAAATATCTCCTGTTCAGGGGAGACATCGATGCCTTGAACATGCGTGAAAAAACGGGCTGTGACTTTGCTTCAAAAAATGAAAACATGCATGCCTGTGGACATGATGTCCACACCTCGACCCTGTTCGGATTCCTCAAAGAAGTGGCCGAATGCAAACCGGAGAAAAATATCCTTTTCTTTTTTCAGCCGGCGGAAGAAGGAGCCGGTGGGGCTGATCTGACCATCCGAACCGGATTTTTTGATCGGTACGACATTGAGCATGCCTTCGCCTTACACGTAACCGATGAATATGCGTTTGGAACGATTGCCTTCAACGACGGTGTTCTCTTTGCCTCCGCGATGGAGTTGACGATAAACTTCAACGGAAAACCCACACACGTAGCCACACCAGAAAAGGGAAAGAATGCCCTCAACGCCATGAGAACCTTTCTCGACATGGCTGAAAAGGTTCCGCATTCCATCAACGAACCGCTGCTTCTATGTGTCGGAAGGGTCAAAGCCGGAGAAGTCAGAAACATCATCCCCGAGAAGGCCTGCATAGAGGGAAGTATCCGCTCGCTGAACATGGAACAAAGCAGAGCGTATTTCAATCAGCTGAAACAGATTGGTCGGAGTATCGAAGAGGCAACTGGGGTTACCGTCGATGTGCGGATGGAGGCCTTTTACCCGGAAGTCAGAAACGACCCCGAACTCTACGATAAACTTTACACACCTCTGAGTGATCGCTTCGCAACGAAGGTCATTCCCTACAAGATGACCGGAGAGGATTTCGGATTCTTCACAAAGATGTATCCGTCTATGATGTTCTGGCTCGGTACATCGAAGGGGGAGACACACGGTCTTCACAGCCCGTATTTCCTGCCTTCGGATGACACGATTCCCCTCGGCGTGGATATTTTTACGGAAATACTCAAACAGTTTCTGTAAACGGGAGGGATAAAAGATGGGCAATCATAAACAGTTATTCAGAAATTTTCTTATCTTCACTGCCGCAGCACCTGATGATCTCTTCAAAGGCAGTATACGGACAGAAGATGGCAGGATTACGGCAGTTTATAGAGAAGCGGATAACATTCCCATGGCGGATGATTGCCCTGTCATAGAAGGAAACGGCAGGTTGCTCATGCCGGGTCTCGTCAACTCGCACACGCATATCTATTCGGCTTTTGCACGGGGCATGCCCATCTCGCCGTTCTCACCACACTCATTCAGGCAACTACTGGAACAACTCTGGTGGCGGCTCGATAAGGCGCTGACACTGGAAGATATCTATTACAGCGGACTGATAGCCGGCATGGATATGCTCAGAAATGGAATAACCACATTCATCGATCATCATGCCAGTCCGAATGCGGTATCTGGAAGTCTGGAACAGCTTGTCGAAACTTGCGTCTCGCGAGTGGGGCTGAGGGGAATATTCTGTTATGAGACCTCTGACAGAGACGGCGGAGAAACGGCCCTTCTCGGGATAGAAGAGAACCTTGCCGCACAGCAGTTCCATTTGGAATATCCCGGCCGCGTCGCCTCCCTTTTCGGACTGCATGCCTCTTTCACACTCTCGGACCAAACACTTGAGCGCTGTTCGGAATATGCCTTACCAATACATATTCACGTAGCCGAGGGAGAAGAGGATGGTGCTGTCCATAAAAAAGAATTCGGGATGAGTGCTATTTCAAGGCTGGACCGGTTCAACCTGCTGAGAGAAGACTCCTTGCTGGCACATTGTCTGCTCGTGGAAGAAGAGGACTTAAAAATCATCCATGACAGAAACTGTCATGTGGTCTTCAACCCGCAGTCCAACATGAACAACGGAGCCGGCCTGCCCGATTTTTCAAGGTTCTCGGAAAAGAATATACTCATTCAGCTTGGAAACGACGGATACGGATTCGACCTGACCAGGGATATGCGCACCCTGCTTCTGTCACAGCATCTGATTCATAAAAACCCGGTCGCATTTGGAATGAAGGACCTTTTTGACGTTGTTTTCAGAAACAATCCCGAATACGCCTCCACTCTGTTGGGAACAAAACTCGGTAAGATAGCTTCCGGTTACCGTGCGGATTTTACCGTGTACGATTATACGCCTCCCACACCGTTAACAGCCGACAATTTCATGGATCATTATTATTTCTCCATCATGGAAAACTGCAAGCCTTCGGATGTCTACATTGATGGAAAACCCCTTTTAAGAAATCATCATTTCTGCACCCTGGACGAAGAAAGAGTATTCGCCGAGTGTAAGAGATGTTGTACTGATTTCTGGAAAAGGGTATAATAAGGCATAACCTTTTACATACTGAAAATAGAAGAGCGGCCGGCTGAAAGATCACCGTTTTCGATACCGATGTATTAACCGTATGGAGTCTTACCAGCTGGAAAGCGGAAGTTAACTTAAAGGAAGCGACATATTCCTTCATACGCTGAGAGGAATTCGAAAGGAGAGAAAAGAAAAAGATGATTAAAAACAGGCAGAAAAAAATTTACCTCGTATCGTTGATTCTTGCCCTTCTGTTTCTCGCAATCATTCTGTTCAGTATTCTTTCGCCCGATACGATGGGAGAAATGATGCCTCCCGTGTTTTTCATGTCCGTATTTCTCGGAATTTCCTGTCTTGTGGTGGCCATCATGTTCAGAAAACGTAGCCGCTTGATAGAGCAAGCCATGGATCAGAAAGATTACATCGTTAGATGGACGTTCTCCCCTTCGGAATGGGAGCGATACATCAATTACGAGTACGCGGAACGAATGGCTATGAGAAAGGGAGCCTTTATATTTCTCGGGATTCTCATCGTCATCATCTTCACCATTTTCATCCTGTGCATTGACGAAGCCCAACTAACCATGTTCTTCGCCATGCTCGGACTACTCGGAATCCTGTCATTTTTTGCGTTTATTCTGCCTTGGCTGGCAAAGATCACCGGTAAGGCAAAAGAGGCGGAAGTTCTCATTCTCAAAGAGGGGATACTGCTGGATCAGCAATTCCATTCGTGGAATTATTTCTCCTCCGATCTAATCAGCGCAGAAATCGCAGAAAAACCGTTCAGACACCTTGAATTAGTCTATACCTTCGTTTCCAGGAATGGCAAAGAGGCCTATCCCCTATTTATTCCCGTCCCCGAAGGGGTAGATCCCACAGAAGTCGTGGTGAAACTGAAAAAGGCAAATGATCTGAACTCATAAAAAACATCCCCTTAAAGGGGATGTTTTTTATGAGTTCTTTTCTACCTCACGTTTATCTTTCGTACACGATCTTCCCATTCTTATACGTCCTGATCACCTGATACGCCTGATCGAGGAGGACCATATCCGCCTTCTTTCCGATATCGAGAAATCCGGAAGACAAGCCGGAACTTTCAGCCGGTGTAGCGGTTACGCACGGGATCACCCTCCCAAACGGAAGCCCGCATTCCAACACAACATTTCTCAACGCTTCATCCAATTTCAGAACGGAACCGGCAAGCGTCCCGTCTTCAAGCCTTGCGGCGTTATCCGACACGATGACATTTAGTCCACCAAGATCGTATCGTCCCGGTTTTAAACCGGTTGCTTCCATGGCATCGGAAATAAAGATGATCCGGTTGCTCTCCTTCATCCTGAAGACGAGTCTGATGGCCTCCTTTGAAAGATGGATCAGATCGCAGATCAGTTCCACATGGGCATCGGAAAGCAGGGCTGCCCCTACCGGATTGACATCTCTGTGATGAATCCCGTTCATGGCGTTAAACAGATGTGTAAAACGGGAAGCACCTGCATTCAGCCCATTCATGGCGCCTCTGTAATCCGTACAGGTATGACCGATAGAAACGGTGATTCCAGCTGCCTTCAGCTGTTTTATCTGCGCCTCTTCGACAACTTCTGGCGCAAGTGTTATGACTTTCACGATATCCGCATTCTTGCAGATGTACTCGATTTCCTCATCGGAAGGCGATTTGATAAAATCGGGATTCTGTGCACCTTTCTTCTCGAGATTTATAAAGGGACCTTCGAGATGTACCCCGCTGATGGACGTATCGGGATTCTGTGCCATATATTCTCCGGCAAGCTCCACGGTCTTTCTGACCCTGTCGAAAGGCAGCGAAAGTGTCGTAGCGAGAACGCTTGTCACCCCCCGCGTAAAAAGAAAGTCCTCCATCTTTTTAAAGGCTTCAAACGACGGATTGGAAAAATCTTCTCCCACACAACCGTGAATGTGTGTATCGACGAATCCGGGGACGAGCGTGCGGGTTACTTCTGAAGGGATCTCTGTGTTGTTCTTATATAAGGCATGGATCGTCTCATCAAACTCTACTACTGCATTCTCTATCACTGTATACGGTGTAAATACATTGATATCCTGAATTTTCATGCTGAAAACCTCCATATTTAAATGTATTTACATTATATCATATTTTTTATTTCTCGGTTTTCTCAGGGCAAATGGTGCTCCGACAAATATATTCATGTAATACGTCATGATTCGCCACATGATTACCGCACCGGCCAGCGTCGTCGGTGAAAAGAAATTCTTGAAAAAGATATAAAAACCACCCTCGGCTGCTCCACCGGCACCGGGTACGGGCACAAAAGAAGTGATCATGAACAGAATCCCCTGAAAGGCAAAGATTTCTCTGAATGGCGCCACGGGTTGTTCAAACATCCGGTATATGCAATAGGAAATCGTATAAAAGAAAAAGATCTGAACACTGGTCGCAATAAAGGCCAGGATCAGTTTGATCGGTGATGCGGTCAGTGATTTCATGGTGGTATGAAATTCCTCTATCTTCTCTATCCACATCTCTTCTGCCGCTTTCATCTTTTTTCCGAATTTAAATCGCGAAACAAGCCAGAGAATAAAATCGAAGATCTTCCTCGTCAATTTTGGGCTGAACGAAAAGATCAGAACAAAAAAGATAACGGTCGAATTGACGATAAATCCAATCAGTGCAAGACTCGAGAAAGAAGGCAATGTGCTCATCTTCCTGAAGAAAAAAGTGATCAGAAAGACACCGAGTACGGTGATGGAGGATTGATAGATCAAAAACCTCGACATGGTGATTGCCGTCCCCTTGGACGGGGATATGCCGTACTGATACAATCGGTAAATCTGCATGGGCTGACCCCCGGTGGCAAACGGCGTAACGGAATTGTAGAATTGCCCCATCAAATTGACATCGAGTGCATGCAGAAATGACAGCTTGACACCGGAAATCCTTGCGGTCAGATAAATTGTCGCAGATTCCGAAAACCAGAAGATGATAAGGCAAAGGGCCGCAAGTGAAAGCCATTTCGGATCAAAGTTGCTTAAAGCCTTTATATTGGTACTGAAATCACCTATAAACAAAAATACTATCACTATCACTAATCCCACAAGTGTGGATAAAATAAGCCATTTAAATGAAACTTTACCCTTTCCGCTATCCGGTACTTCATTCGTTACAGGAATCTCATTCTTTGTCTCATCACTCAAACAATCGCCCCCTCAAAATCAAATCCTCTTATCGGGCTTAATTATAACAGAAGAGGCTCCACTTGTTGTTAGGACGACACATTCAGAGATGTTAATATTTATTTTCTTTTTATCTTCTTTTTTCATGAAAAGAGGTGAACCTACTTTTGTGGTATAATTAATGAAAATAAATAAAAAGGAGTTAAGGAGGATGAAATGCGAGTGGATTATCCAGGAGCCAGATAAAGACGAAGTCCAGCAGCTGGTTCAGAAATACGATATACCCGAGCTTCTTGCCACCATCTTTGTAAACAACAAGCTTGAAGAAAGAACGGATATAGGTGAATATCTCGATTCGGGAATTGGGAGTTTTCATGACCCCTTTCTGTTGAAGGATATGGATAAGTTCGTCAACACGTTGATGAAGATAAAGGAGAAAAATGAAACGGTCGCCATATACGGGGACTATGATGTAGACGGTGTAACGTCCACCGCTCTTGTTTATTCCGTTTTAAAGGAACTCGGCTGGAAGGTCGTCCATTATATTCCGACGAGACTCGAAGAAGGTTATGGGTTGAGCAAGACGGCCATAATGGATCTGTTTAACAGGAACATCAAGAACATTCTGACCGTAGACTGCGGAATCACTTCGTTTGAAGAGGTCAAGTACGCAAATTTTCTGCAGTTTAAAATCATCATCACCGATCATCATGAAGTCCAGGGGGATATCCCCGAGGCGGCGGCTGTGGTCAATCCGAAAAGGCCGGATGATCATTATCCGTTTAAGGGGCTGGCCGGTGTTGGTGTCGCCTTTAAGTGTATGGATGCCATACTCCAGAGAATGGGGAACCCCTTCTCCGTTGAACGTTTTCTGGATATCGTGACACTCGGAACGGTTGCGGATATCGTTCCTATCATCGGCGAAAACCGGCTGATCGTCAAGAAGGGCATCCGTTCTCTCGCCGAAACCGATCGTATAGGGTTGAAAAGGCTGATGAAAGTCTCCGGGATCGACATCGATCATCTTCAGACACATGACATCGGCTTTAAGATAGCGCCGAAACTAAACGCGGTAGGACGTTTGGGAAGCGCCGAAACGGCATTGAAACTGCTATTAACGGAAGACGAGACCGAAGCAAGGGAACTCTCGGAGTTCCTGATGGCTCAGAACAGCAAAAGGCAGGCCATAGAAAATCAGATCTACAACGACGCCATCAGCATGATCGAAAGCAACAAAGACATCTTTGATTCCCCCGTCCTGGTTCTCTCAAAAAGGGACTGGCATCCGGGGGTAATCGGAATCGTTTCTTCAAGGCTCACTTCAAAGTATTACAAACCCACATTGATGATTTCTATAGACGAAAACGGTGTTGGCCGGGGATCGGCACGAAGTATCGAGCAGGTTAACATCATGGATCTGTTCACGGATCTCTCCTATGATTTTCAAGAATTCGGCGGGCATCCGATGGCTGCCGGCTTTACAATCAGCGGAGATAATGTAGACGGGTTGAGAGAAGACCTTGCCTTTAAATTCTATCAGAATTACGGAAGTGACTCCTTTACTTCAAAGATATATATCGACGCCGAACTCGGTATTTCAGACATCACATCGGAGTTTCTCGAAAAACTGGATCTCCTGAGACCCTTTGGACAGTCCAATCATGAACCGGTATTCCTCCTCAGAAATCTTTCGGTGGATAAACTGAAGGTGATGGGTTCACGAAATCAGCATATCAGGATGATCCTGAAGCAGGGCAAGTCCTTTATGGATTCCATCGGGTTTAATCTGGCTTCCAAACTGGATGAATTTCGATATATCCGGCCGAATCTGCTGAAATGCGATATCGTCGGAAATATAAAAACCATCTGGCATTACAGAACCAAACACGTACAGATCTTTATCAAGGATATCAAATTCTTTATCGATCCCACGTTCAACGATGAGGAATCCGACAAGAATTTTATCTATGATCTCATCAACGACTGGGAAAATCAGAGTATCGATCATAAACTTCAGGATATAAAGGTGCTCCGGGAAGAACTGGATCATAAGCTGATGACCAAATACCCGTCGTTCATGAAAATTCTGGAATCCGGTCCGATGACAACAGGGGTTTTCACCTCTCTGAAGGCTCAGGAACTTCTCGTCCTCTCAAAGATGATCCGTGTGGAGGAAAAGGGAGAAAAGGTGCTTATCGTTCTTCCATCGAATATGTTCCTCTCTTCGAGGCTGAAGAGCGTCAGACGATTCGATTCACTGTCCACACAGATGATCTTCAAACCCAGTCAGGAGATAGAAAAGTCTGCGGTATTCACGACAATCCCCTTCCTGATCAACAACTTCGAAAAGTTTGAAGCGATCAGAAACTGGATCTTCCTCGACCTGGAATATATGATGGTCGAAGATGGCCGTGAGAAGTCGCTGCTGGAAAAGGTTTCCGAAAAACTGACAGAAAGCCCCGATAAAAACACGATGATACTCGGGGGAATTCTCTCCGAAAACGAGAAAAAGTTCATGAAGGATATCTTCAAATTTGACCGTTTCGTCGTGGAACACATGAAAAGGCACAAAAGAGGGCTTGTAGACAGAAGGGATCATCCAAATCCGGTCAATTACATCAAGAGTCTCGTTCAGAACGGAAATTTTACGGCCGTCTTTGTCAACTCGCCGGAGAGGACCGTCAAGCTCACCAGAATTCTTGGAAATGATCTTTCCGATTATTTCAGAAACGGTGAAGTGGTCTTTTATAATTCAACACTCAAGGCCTTTCAGAGGACAAAGATAGAAGAATTGATCTCTATCTCGAAGGTCAAGCTCTTCATCACAACCTATGAGATAGGCGGGATGATACAGTTCCCGAAAAATTCGAATATCTGTCTCTTAGATCCCCCATTGACACCGTTGAACATCCATGCCATGTCCAATCCGGTTGAACAGAAGGGGGCCGTTCCCATCTTTCATCTCCTCTACAACAGGAATAAAACTAAAAAATATATTAACAGTACTTTCGAGCTATTACCACTTGAGAGTGATATAATATCACTGATCAGAATCGGATGTTCCAACGGATTTATGGACGTGGAGGTTCTTAAACAGGCCGGTATAGAAAACCATCTGCTCAGCGAAAGAAACTGGGAGATCGTATTGGCGGTTCTCAGCGAAATAGGAATGGTTCAGGATCAGCTTATACTGAATAAGGATTACAATGAACTGATAAACAGATTGAAGACTTCAACGGTACTGTTGGAGTCCGTTATCGACAGAATGATCATAAAGGATTATTCGGCTTATTTCATCAACCGGAGCGGCAGAAAAGTCCTCAGCCTGATAGACTATCCGGTTCTGCCCTTTATCAAGCAACACGGAGGTGTGTCATAATTGGAAACAAGGTTTATTGCTGCAGATGAACTTGATTCTTTGATTGTTTTTGTAAACTACCATGAGATGAACAGAGCATTTGAACTCGTCAAAAAGGGAGGGCATTTTGCGAGGATCATCAGGACCCCTGAAGAGATATTTGCAGCAACATCATTATCTATAGCTGTCAGAAACGAGGATCTCGATGCTATTCAGAGCGTATTTGAAAGAGAACAGGTGATGCCGATGAAGACCGTCAGGTTACAGAAATGCGCGCTGGACTATCTGTTTAATTCCTACTGATCGTCGAGGCAACGTGGATATACTGGCACTTGACTACGGGGATAGGAGAATCGGGTACGCAACCGCTTCCGAAACCTTAAAGATGGCATTTGCAAAGGGATTCATCCTGAACGATGAATCTATGACGGAATCAATAAAAAAACTGATAGATGATAACGCCCCAAAGAAAATCGTACTCGGTCTTCCGTTGAAAAAGGATGTGAGTTTTACACTTGCAACGGATAAGGCGCTTGAGTTCGGTTATCGGATTTCATCGTTTACCAAGCGGGACATCTTTCTCGTCGACGAGAGATTCACCACGGCTTTATCGCAGGTTCAGCTGAGAACAGGTGGTAAGTCGGTTAAGGCCTCAAGACAGATCATCGATGCGGAAAGCGCCAAGGCCATTGCGGAAACGTATCTTCAGAATCCAGGATGGGTTTTCCGATTCACAGACCGGGAAATCGCACCGGAAAAGGTGTTTTCGTACCTCGAAAACGGCAATGGAACATTATATTTTTCGGGTGCTTTTCGTCTTTTAGAACAGGTACAGAAATTTAAGGGGGAATTTTCTATTTTTGAATTAAACCCTTATTGTTATTCAAAAAACCGGAATCAGAAACTTCCGGATAATGTCAGAGAATACCGTTTTGTATTCTCCGTTCCGGAAGGATCAAGCTTGTGCTCATAGCTCAACTGGATAGAGTGTTGGACTCCGGATCCAAAGGCTGCGGGTTCAAATCCCGCTGAGCACACCAGAACGCAATACGCTACAGATTTTGTATCAAAAAAGCCGTATTTATATATCAAATATTCAGTATTGAATCTTTCACGTTTGTTTTACAGGATAGGAGGGATTTTATGGTCTTGGTCTTGAGTGTGTTTGAAAGTGAACTGGAACCGATCAGAGAAGGCATGGTGACGTTTGAAAAAAAAGAGATCTTTGGTCGCGAGATAAAGAGAGGACTGTTGGGCCGAAATGAAATCGTTACCTGCTCAAGAGTTTTTGGAAAGGTGGAATCAGCCTTTATCACTCAGAAACTCATCGATGAATATGCGGTAAAAAACATCTTTCTCGTATCCGGGGCAGCTGCCCTTACCAGTGGTCTCAACATAGGCGATGTGGTCATCGGTGAAGCTTATCATGAATATGACAGAAAGCTCGGAGAAGATAAACACAATCCCGCGATAACGGGGGATCTTGAGACACTTGAAAGCATCCGCTTTCAGTTCTCCGCCATCAAACAGGGCAAGATTATTTCAGGCGATCAACTGCTCGACAACCAAGCGGTCAGAGACTCTCTCTTTGACAGATACAGGGCCCTCGCACTCGATATGGATTCTGCGGCAGTCGCAAAGGTTGCCAAGGCAAACGGCTGTCAGTTTTTATCCATCAAAGTCATACTGGACAAGGCGGATGACAGGACGCGCGAGGATTATAATCAGAATTGCGAGCGATACGGTTTTATCCCCGCAAGAATACTGAACGACTATCTGAAAAATCACTTTATAGCATAAACGTAAAAGAGAGGGCAAAGCCTCTCTTTGTTATTTATACGGTGACTCTTTTTATTCTTTTTCGGGCAGTTCTTCCTCTGGATTTTCTATTTTCCCGAGCACTTCATTGGCCCATGTCCTCGCTTCCCGCTTTTCCTCCTCCGACGGGTGCCCTTTTTTAAACAATCCGAACATCGTTCCATATGCCCTGAAATGATCCGTATAGATACTGATCCCCTCTTCCGGCATATAGTCGTAGCACTTTTCTATCGCATTTTCCACACTTCCGGGATTACCAACCCAAGTGACAAAGAAGATGAGGTTTCTATCCCTTTTCAAAGCGGCCTGTTTCAGATTTTCACTCCTGAGAAAGCGTTTGATCTTTGAATTCATGTATTCGGCATAAATTCCACTTCCCAGGAATATGTTATCCACATCATCAAGCGGAATCTGCTCGACATCCATCGCCTTGAGATCTATCATTTCACAACATAGTTCCAGGGCTATTTGTTCAGCTATCTGTGCGGTATTTCCCTTCCGTGAAGCGTAAATCACCAGATTTTTCATCTCATCACACCTTTTAAATTGATTTGCTCATTTTCTGTCCAGATATCTTCTGATGACCATGCCATGAGACTTCAGCATCCTGAACCTTGAATAAAAGCTCTGCAGATCGGGATCACAGGTCAGATCGACACAATCATAATGCTTCAACAATTCCAGCATTCTCTCCATCAATTCCGTTCCGATTCCCATGTTCTTATATTCGGGGAGAACTTCCAGCATCGGAATAAAGGCAAACTGTACGCCATCGGTAAGAGAATTGATAAATCCGACAACCCTGTCTTTCTGCTGATCGACGGCAAGGACAACATGTTCGCTGTTACTCAGCACGGTATAAAAATTGTCTCTGCTCAAAGGCTCCTTCCATCCGATAAAAAAGCCGTCAAGGTGCTCTTGTGTTATGCCTTCCAATGTATCCTGATATTTTATCACTCTACCATCGCCTTTAAAAAGTTTATATGTCATAACTCATCGTATACAGATCCCGCCTCAGTTCAAAGCCAAGTTTCTCGTAAAATGCGATCACCTGAGAATTATCCGTTTTTACCCACAGGGAAAGTTTAACAACCCCCATCTCCCCGAACCTTCTGATCAGTTCATACATCAATGCCTTCCCGTATCCAAGTTTTCGACTCGCCTCATTGATCACGAGATGATGAATGGTTCCCCTTCGACCGTCAAAACCGCCCAGCACAGCCCCTGAAAGCTGATCATCACAAATCACACCAAGTGAAGTACGGGGGTTTGCTCTCAGAAATCTAACATATTCCCCTTCACTGTCAGATTTGCCGATCAGAAACCCGGCTTGTTTCCACAATAAAAGGATGTCCTCATAATCTTCCGGTATTAGTTCCCTAATCTGCATCATTTACCGCCGCCTCCTTCTATTATAACAAAAATATATGAAGATAAAAGTTAATGAAAAATCATTTAGATGTGATAGAATAAACGGTGAGGTCTTAAGAATTCTAAAAACTACTGTGAGGTAAGTGAGTTCATGAAAAAAATAGGAATACCTCATGCCCTTTTGTACTGGTATTATGTTCCCTTCTTCAGAACACTTTTTGAGGAATTGGGGTATGAGGTCGTCATAAGCAAGGAAACAACGAAGAACATCGTAAATGAAGGAATCAAGTATTCCGTACCGGAATTGTGTGCTCCAATCAAAATACACAACGGCCATGTTTCCACCCTTCTTGATACAGATGTGGATTATGTCTTCATTCCAAGGTTTGTATCGCTGAGAAAATACGAGGTATTCTGTCCCAAATTCATGGGACTGCCGGATCTCAGTCTTCATTCGATTCCGAATATGGAAAAGAAAATGCTGACCTGCGATATACAGGTTCGGAAGGAAAATATCGCGGATATTCAAACCTATCAATCATTGATGGAGACACTCGGTATAGAAAAAAAGCAGTTCAGGCGGGCCCTGAAAGCGGCGGAACAGGAATGGACCGCATCGAGACGTGAAAGCCTATCAAGAGGAAGAGAATCACTGAATAAAAAGGACAGCATACACATTGGCCTGATGGGATATGTCTACAACGTATACGATAAATATCTCAGTATGGATATCACAAAAAAGCTCGAAGATATGGGCATCGTTTTCACAACATTCGAGATGATCGAAGAAAAGGATATCTATGCGGAAACCGCCAAGCTCGACAAGGAATTATTCTGGACATTCAGTAATAAGGTGCTTGGTGCCGGTCTCCACCTGATTCACAATAATCTCATCGACGGGCTGATACACATCACCGCCTTCGGATGCGGTCCGGATTCATTCCTCGGGAAGATCTTTGAAATCGAATCCGGAGAGGCCGAAATCCCCTTTCTCACCATCAGAATAGATGAGCACAGCGGAGAAAATCATCTCATAACACGAGTAGAGGCCTTTGTCGACATGCTAAAAAGAAAAAAGTCAGGAGTATTCATATGAAAATATCTTTCCCCTACATGGGACCGGTTATCCTGTATCAGAAAATATTAGAAAAATTTGGACACGAAGTGGTTATGCCTATCCGTCCAAACAAGACGACGTTTGACCTCGGAGTAAAAAACAGTCCGGAATATGCCTGTTTCCCTTTCAAGGTGCTGATGGGGACCTATATTCAGAGTTGTGAACGGGGTGTTGAGGTGATAGGAACCTCCGGCGGTCATGGTCCCTGCAGAGCCGGTTATTACGGTGAAATTCACAAGAGAATCCTGAAACAGATGGGATACGACGTTGAATTCATCATCTTTGATTCGGTTTTCAGAGACAGTAAGAAATTCTGGGGTCAGTTGAAGCGGATCACGAATCATCACAACATTTTTCAGGCCATCCCCACCTTTATCTACTGTTATAAGCTACTTCAGACCATCGATCACTTTGAAAAACGGATCACACGGATCAGGCCCTACGAACTCGTCAAGGGATCCGTCGATGATGCCTGGGACAAGATCAACCGGATTCTCAGTCAGACAAACAACAAGGAAGAGCTCTTTCGCGATACCGAGATCTGTAACAAGATGCTCGATTCAATAGAAACCTTTACCATCCCGGAAGAGGAAAAATTGAGAATCGGTATCGTTGGGGAAATTTATGTGGTCATGGAGCCATCCGTCAACGGGAACATAGAAAAGAAACTCAACGATCTTGGCTGTGAGACACTTCGATCTCAATATCTGCTTGAATGGGTGGATTATCACATTCTTCCGACAAAATCAAAAAAACAGCATGAACTGGATATCATAAAAAAGGGTAGCGAATATATCAAGCTAAACATCGGGGGACATGCACAACAAACGGTTGGAAGCATGGTGGATTTTTATGAGAGAAATTATGATGGTGTTATCCATCTCATGCCATTTTCATGTCTGCCGGAACTGGTTTCACAAAGCATCACGAATACACTCTCAAAAAAAATACCCATCATGACACTTTCATTGGACGAGCAGTCAGGTGAGGCGAATAATCAGACTCGAATAGAGGCTTTCGTAGATCTACTCAGAAACAGAAAGATGAAAAAATCACGAACAGCCTGATAGTGGAGGGAAAAAAGTGAAAAAGATTTATGTGGGAATAGATGTCGGCTCGGTGAGCGTCAACGTTGTAGCGGTTGACGAACGAAACCGGATCATTTTTAAAACCTATGACCGAACTAACGGTCAGCCCCTTGAGATCATCAGAAGGGGATTGAACAATCTTTACCGTTTTATAGATGGGGAATATGAGGTAGCCGGAATCGGTACGACGGGAAGCGGACGAGAACTGGCCGGAACCATTGTGGGGGCAGATGTCATCAAGAATGAAATCACCTCACATGCCGTTGCCACGATGGACGAGGTACCGGATGTCCGGACGATCTTTGAGATCGGTGGGCAGGATTCCAAGATCATACTCATAAAGGACCAGATGGTAGTCGATTTTGCCATGAACACGGTTTGTGCCGCCGGAACGGGCTCATTCTTAGATCATCAGGCAGAAAGGCTGAATATCCCAATAGAGGTATTCGGGGATCTGGCACTCCAATCCGACAACGAAGTGAGGATTGCGGGAAGATGTACCGTTTTTGCGGAATCGGACATGATCGCCAAACAGCAGTATGGCTTCTCAAAACCGGATATCATCAACGGACTGTGTATCGCACTTGTCAGAAATTACCTGAACAACCTCGGGAGGTCCAAAAGGCTGGAACCGCCTTTCGTCTTTCAGGGTGGAGTAGCCGCAAACAAAGGTATCGTCGCGGCATTCGAAAAGGAAATGAGGCATGAAATCATCGTTCTCCCCGATTTCAACGTCATGGGTGCCAAAGGAATCGCCATCATCGCAAAAGAATATCTTCATACAAAAGGCATCAAGACCCGTTTTAAAGGATTTGACTCGTTGGAATTAACCTTCAAACCGAGCAGCTTTATCTGTCATGACTGTTCAAATAATTGTGAAGTCGTAATGATAAAAACGGAAAAAGAAATCATCGCCATCTGGGGAGATAAATGTGGAAAATGGAAAAATCAGAAAGATCGTCTTCTTGAAGATATGAGGAATAAGGACAAAAACAAGGTTTATTAATCAAGAACGAACGGGGTTCTTTTAGTAAAAGAATATATCGAGAAGTCTCTTCAATTGGTAGGAAAGGTGTAGACAGTGGCGGTCGTCTGAAGATTTTTTGCCACTGTCAGATCGCGTATATACACGTCGAGACGTTGACCTTTTATCGCACTTCCCTCGTCCTGAACGACAAAAAGTCCTCTTGAGGGGGTGTTGCTCAGTTCAGGGATGTACAACAGGGTTCCCTTTTCAAAGAGCTCGGGATCAGCGGCAACCGAGTACCACTCTTTTGCAAAGCCACCCTCTTTTACCCTTCTGAAATAGGGAAAAAAAGGAAGATTTCCATCTTCCCATTCCGTATAAAAGGTTATCTTAAAAGCGCCCATCTTCATGAGAAACAGATTCATGGGGTCCCTGTATTCCGAGTGCAGGATGTATTCCAGCGTAAATTGTCCTTCATACGCTTCTCCAATGATCTGATTAGGCGACACCCAATCTCCCTTGGACACCAGAGGGGTCTTTATTCCCGTGTACACCAGTTTCATATCATTTCCCTGATAGATGACCACATAACCGCTTCCCACATCGATGACCTTGCCTGCAAGGCAGGACACGATCTGCTGACCGGAATCCACCTTGAAAACAAGTCCTCTTGAAAATCCCTCAGAGGTCTTCTCTCCGAAAAAAGACCGAATGTCTTCCGGAATGATGTTTATCCTTCCATAAAGTGGCAACACGATACTCTCATAGATGGGTCTTGTCGTGATGGTCAGTTCCTGTCCCCTTCTGATCGTTCTCGGATCGTCTATGCCATTTTCACGCATGATCTGCTCCACACCGTCAGACCCGAGATCAAAGGCATCGGCAATCTGACTCAGCGTATCACCGGATTGAATGATATAGTTGACCTGCTTCCCATAAACGGGATACTGATCTTCTGCCATCAGCTGATCGGCTTCTGAATACATCTGCCATCTGATCGTCCGGAAATTGTCCTTCAGCAGGGCAATCTCCTTCTGCAGTCTGTCCAATTCCGATGTGTCATAAACAGCCGGATTCTCATCCGCTACCGGATTTTCAACGGGTATTACGGAGAATTTTTCTTCAAATTCGGTCATCGTCTTCCTGTTCTGAACTTCAATCAGCGCCTGGATCTGTTCTATTGTGGGGATCTCGGAGACTTCCGAGATATCGGGAACGGAATGCAGCATACCGGAATAGGTAATACTGGAATAGAGTGTATCGATATAGTCATGGTTCCGGTTGACCGCCTCTCTTAAGGCCTCCAGCTCGGAACTGTTCCGGTTGATATCCCTTGAATTCTGACCGATTGCCGACAGCACCTCTTCCACCCGCAACTGCAATGAAACGAGCAGCGTTTCAAGGGAATCAATTCGTATGGTTTCCCCGTTAACCCCTTCCGTCTGTGATGGATTCACACAGGAGGTGAAAAAAAGCACTATGATTATCCCCGTCAGTAAAATTGATACACCGTGTTTTTTCAATTCTGCTCATTGCCCCTTATATCTTCCCAGAGTTTCTGTCCCGCCTTGATAAAGTGCGAGTTCGTCCCCCTGTAATCCCGGACGAGTTTTTCGAGCCATTTAAACCCTTCTCTGGTATGATTCAACTGAATGTTCAACGATGCAATATAAAACATGATGGCATCGCTGTGCTGACCTTTTTTATCCTCGCCAAAAGATCTTTCAAATTGTTTGAGCGCCTTTGAATAGGTTATGGCCGCATTTTCCATATCTTTTTTATCGAGATAGTACCATCCCATCTTCAGAAGGATCTGTGCCATCTTGAAGGCCATATCGACCTTCATGTAGGTCAAAAGTCCAAGCACGTCTATGATATGTGCGTCTTCGGCGTTCCGATCTTCGCCAAGCTCCGGTGAAAGGTTCTTCCGGGCTCTTTCAAGAGAACGTCTGAGATCTTCAAGCGCCTTAAAATTCATCCTGGCAAGAATTGTCTCAAAGTCATTTTCAAAGGCGGAAAAATAACAGGAAGGACAGGTTACCAGATTGTACCAGTCCGGGTTCACTCCCCTATACGTCGGACGTAGGAAAACGTCCCTCTCCTTGATGGCGATCGCACTGGAAAAGACTCTGACGGTTTCAAATTCCTCACCACAGAGCGGACAGGTAAAAGACTTATACCAGAAAACCTTTTTAGCCATCTTTATTCATCCGTTTCATCAATTAACGCCTTGACAAAATCCCTTGCAACAAATGGTTTCAAATCATCCACTCCTTCACCGACACCGATAAACTTTATGGGAATGCCAAAGGTCTCTTTGATGGAAAGTGCTATGCCTCCTTTTGCCGTTCCATCAAGTTTCGTGATAACGATTCCGGTTACGCCGACCGCCTCGGCAAATTTTTCCGCCTGAATCAGACCGTTCTGTCCCGTCGTCGCATCGATAACGAGCAGAATTTCATGTGGCGCCTCGGGTATTACCTTCTTGACCACCTTATGAACCTTCGTCAGTTCATTCATGAGATTGACCTTGTTGTGCAGCCTTCCCGCCGTATCGATGATGACGACATCCTTGCCTTTGGCATAACCATGCTGAACCGCATCAAAGGCCACAGCACCGGCATCGGCTCCGTGCTGATGAGAGATAAGCGTTACGTCCGCCCTGTCTTCAGCCCATACTCTCAACTGATCTATGGCCGCAGCCCTGAACGTATCCGCTGCGGCAAGCACAACGTCCTTGCCTTCCTCCTTCAGACTCTTGGCCATCTTGCCTATCGTCGTGGTCTTTCCGGCTCCGTTAACCCCAACGACACTGATGACAAGTGGTCCCTCATCGGGATATTTCAGCGAATTATCCCCTTCGAGCATCTCTATCATGATTTCCCTGAGCGCATCATCGAGTGTCTCAAAATCCCTCTGTCTCGCCTGGAGTTCATCGATGATCTTATTGGCACAATCAACACCCACATCCCCCATGATGAGAAGTTCTTCTATCTCCTCGAGGGTGTCTTCATCGAGTTTCTTATATTTAAGGATCCTTGTAATCTTTCCAAATATTGCCTCGTTGGTCTTTTTCAAACCACTTTTCAACTTGTCAAAAAAACCCATTCTATCGTCTCCTATATTTTTTGATAAAAGAATGGTTCTACAACTTTTAAGCCGAGCTGTCTATAATTAAAGATTCTCTCCGTACTACCGACAAATAGAATTCCGCCAGGTTTCAGAGAATCCACGAAATTCCTGTAGAGGACATTCTTAGTCTCCATCTCAAAATAAATCACGACATTCCTGCAGGAGATAAAATCGAGATTCGACTCAAACTTATCCTGAAGCATGTTGTGTCGCTTGAAAGTAACCCTGTTCTTCAGGGCCGGAATGACTTCAAACTGATCGTTTTCCATCTTTTTGAAATACTTGCTGACGATCGCAGGATTCGTACTCTCGAGCGAACGCTTATCGTACACACCCTTTCTTGCCTTCGCAAGAACACCGGCATCGATATCACTCGCGATGACCTTTGCCCCCGTTGCCTTCAGTTCAGAAAGAATCATCGACCAAGTATACGGTTCCTCCCCGCTTGAACAACCGGCACTCCAGATTTTCAGATTAGGACCGACTTCTTTCAATTTCATCGGGATATATTTCTTTTCAAGAGAGGCCCATTTCTCAGGATTTCTGAAAAACTCGGTTACATTAATGGTGAGTTTATCAAGAAATTCATCCTTTTTGTCCTCATCAGAAAGGATGAGCTTCATATAATCCCTGTACGATTCGATCTTATGCTTCCTGAGTAAAATATCCGTTCGTCTCTTGACTCGATGCGGCTTATATCCCGATAAGTCAAGATCCAGTTTTTTCCTTACCTCTGTGACAAACCAGTCAAATTCCGGGTCGTTTATTTTTTCTATCATCTTATTCCCTCCACACGCAGAATAATCAATTATTTTTCATCTGATTCCGCGTAAAAATCTAATTTGAAATTATATTTTATTCCCAATTCAAACAGCCAGTCATCCTTTCTTTCAATGGAAAAATCAACGAAAATTGTATCCAGCACGTTGAATTCAAAATCGGCAAACAAGGCCGTCTGAATCTCTTCAAGATGATCTTTTTCAAAGGAAAATCCGATATCCGCACTGAGAAAATCGGCGTCCATGTTCCAGTAGACATCCGTCCATTCCTTGATTCCACGGAATTCATTCGCGAGGAACAGATTTCTTCCGTAAGTCAGCTCAAGTGGCCCCATCTGCACGTCGAAAAACGGATACAGGGCATCGGAATACTTGATTCCACCGTTCAATTTGAATCTGTCGACGTCGAGACTGCCCAGCACACCGAAGAGCATCATCTGCCGTCCCTCCGTCCCCGCGTCCGAATTCAGTATCTCGGGAAATTTCTGGGAATATTCATACCCGGCAAAGGGGGTAACGGATACCCGGTCATACTTGAGTTCCGGACCGACAGAAACGGCCACCGTCAGAGAGGCTGAATTGTCCAGAAAGGCATCCGCGGAAAGGGAACATTCAACCGGACCGAGGCTTATAGCAGGAGAGTTAAAATCAAAGGCCCAGGAACTCCATTCCGGAGATTTGACATACAGATCCCAATCATTCACGTTATAATCAAAAGAGACGTATTTCCTGTTAAAATCTGACCTCGGGCAGAATACCATCTGACCGTTCTTTCTACCTTGGCTACCGAAATTAAACGTCAGTTCCTTGTACCGTACCGTAGTTTCTATAAAATAATCAGAAACCTGTTCGTTCTTTATCCTGATAAAAGAGCCAAAAGGATCCTGATCCTGTTCCAATCTGATATGAAACTTTCCGTCAAAGATCAGAAAGTGCATTCCGGGTTCGAGTTCAAAGAAAAACGCGGGTCCGGATTCACCGATAAGACCTCCGGCGGTCATCTCTATCCACGCGGCCGCGTCCTGAAGGATGACATCGGGATATTGCAACTGCCAATCGACATCTTCAAAATCATCTACCCCGTCAACCGTGTCCGTTGCACCGGCATAGATCAATCCACCTGAAAACAGCCCTATGACAAATATTAGAAAAAGAACTTTTATTTCTCTTCTACCCATGAAATGACGTCCTTTACATATCTCTGAGGATTAAACGCATATCTCTGCGGTGCATAGTCACCCCTGTGATAATCAGAACCCATACTGATCAGCAGATTCCCCTGTTCAGCAAGGCTGAGATACTTCTGTATCTGACTCATATTGTGACCTGGATGGAATACTTCGATTCCATCTATTCCGAAAGAAAAAAATCTTTTGATGTCAACCCGGTTCATTCCCCCGGTCTTTCTCATCTGCGTTGAGAATATTCCGGGATGGGCTATGAAAACAAGCGCTCCCGCCTTTTTCAACAGCTGTATGACCGTTTCTACCGGTTCAAGACGATGCAGGACAAAATTCTTGCCGGTGTTACCGATCAGGTCATCTTCAAAGGCCTGTCTGTAATCGTCTATATACCCATATGAAAGCAACAGCTGAGCGATCTGTGGTCTTCCGACATAAGGGGCGTTCAGAACGGAATTTACCGCCTCCTCATCGAAAAAGAACCTCTTCCGCAAATTGTTGATCATCAAGAGAGCCCTTTCTTTCCTGATAACGGCTCTTTCTTCGGTAAATGCTCTTAACCTCTCATCGTTCGGATCATATTTATACCCCAGTATATGAACCTCTCCGTCTTCATAACCGGCAGAAAGTTCTATTCCACTGATGATCCTGATTCCCTTTTCCCGACAGCACCCGGCCAGGGTATTCGTCCACGTGATACAATCATGATCCGTGATAGAAAAATGGGTCACACCAAATGAGATTAAATCACACAACAATTCATCCGGTGATTTCTCACCGTCTGAATTGATCGTGTGATTATGTAAATCAATGAAAGGATTCACACAGATATTTAGAGTGTCTCCATTATTCTTTCCATCTCGTCGTCATCAATGTCAAAGTTGGCGTAGACATTCTGTACATCGTCGAGATCCTCGAATTTTGAGATGAGGTTGAGTACCTTTTCGGCATCTCTTCCCTCAATGGCCACCGTCGTCTTTGGAATGTAGGCAAATTCAACATCCCTCGGTGTAAAACCGGCAGCTCTTATGGCATCTGCAACGCTCATCATGTCTTCCGGAGCGGTTCTTACTTCAACCGGATCGGAAGAATCATCGATATCATCTGCACCGCATTCGATAGCCGTCATCATAAATTCTTCCGCGTCAGAGATTTCCGACTTTTCTACAATCATGGTTCCCTTCTTTTCAAAATTCCAGGAAACGGCTCCTGATTCTGCCATGTTTCCGTTGTACTTGCTGAAAACATGTCTGACTTCCTGAGCGGTTCGGTTCTTGTTATCGGAAACCGTTGTGATGATCATCGCAACACCGGCCGGCCCGTAACCTTCGTACATGATTTCTACGTATTCTACGCCTTCAAGTTCTCCCGTACCTCTTTTAATCGCCTTTTCCCATGTATCCTTCGGCATGTTGGCTTCTCTCGCCTTATCGAGAGCTGATCTGAGCCTCGGATTCAAATCCGGATCGCCGCCCCCTTCTCTCGCAGCTACTGTCAGTTCTCTGATAACCTTGTTAAAGAGTGCAGAACGCTTCTTATCCTGTGCACCCTTTCTGTGTTTGATATTTGCCCATTTATTGTGTCCAGACAAAATAAACCCTCCTTCAATTAAAAAAATTTTTTATTGTGTTTTCGAGTACTTTATAACCATAAATGTCGTATCATCGTGTTGTTTGGCTTCACCTACAAATTTTCTCAAAGCCTTCAGCATGGCTTCTTTAATCTCTTCTGCCGACTTCTCGCAATTATCTTTTAAAACCGCCCGAGTCCTTTCAAAACCAAATTCCTCTTTTGAGGTATTTCTCGCTTCGGGTATTCCGTCGGTATAGACAATGAACACATCATCGCTTTCAAGCTGAAAGATATCTTCTTCGTAATCCTGGTCTTCAAATATACCTATGGGAATCCCACTGTTGCTGATCTCAAAAAACTCGTCCGTCTTTTTTCTGTAAAGGATGATCGGGTCATGTCCGGCATTTGAATATTTGAAAGTTCCCGCTTTCTGATCCAGCAAAATAAACATCGAGGTCACAAAACGGTCCGTTATATCATTCTGTGCAATATGATCATTGACCTTTGAAACGAGTTCCGGAAGAGAAGCGGTATTATCCACGATGATGCGAACAGCCGATCTGAACGAACTCATCAGCAGCGATGCGGGAATTCCTTTCCCAGAAACATCCGCTACGATCAGAAACGTCTTATCCTCTATCGGGAAACAGTCATAATAATCCCCAGCGACCTCTACAGCGGGTGAAAAACTCGCCGTTATCTGAACATTCTCCGGCTGGATGATCTGTGAAGGCAACAGGCTGTTCTGAATCTCCTTGGCTATACTCAACTGCTCTCTCAGCCTTTCCTGCTCGATCTTATCCTGAAGATAGATATAGTTTTCGATACTGAAGTGGATCTGATTGGCAATGGATTCCAGCAGCTTCCTGTCTCCGGCGGTAAAGATATCCCCGAGTTGTCTGTTCACGAGTACAAGTCCACCAAAACAAACATCATTTCCACTGATGGGAATGATGATAAGTGATTTAACGAGTTCCGGGAAATCAAAGCGCTCCAGCGAATCCCCTTCAAGGATCAACGTCTTGGGATCTTCACCGGTGATATAAGCCTTTATTCGCTCCTTGCAAATGGGGAAATACTCCTGCAGGCCTTTATTCTCTTCAAAAGAACAGACGAATTCATCCACAGCCATATAATGAAAGGCAATCCCTATTCCGTCGGAAGGTATCGAATTTTTAATCGAGTCGATAAGCGGTCCGGTTACAAAAAGCGGATCCAGCGTTTTTGAAAGGATCCGGGTTACCTCATATAATGTGGATAATTCTTCATAAGTCTTGGAAATCTCCTCAAGCTGTGTTTCCAGCATGATGGAACTCTCCTCGAGCTGATTTTTATAACTGACCAGCTCATTCTCGAGACTCCCTATCCCCGTGTTAATTATCTCTAACAATTTTTCTTCATTCTCTATGGAATCCACCGATTGACCAGTCGAAGCATTTACCGTATATTCATTTGAAAGTGTCTCGATTCTGGATAACAGTTCTTTAAGACTCTCTTTAAGAGGCATCACCAATCACCTGTTTTACAGAATTGATAAGAAGTTTGGGACTGAACGGTTTTGTCAGAACATCACAGGCACCGAGTGCAAGTGCCTTATCCTTGTCATCCTCTCCACCTTTTGCCGTCAGAACGATGACCGGAATATCCTTTATCTCATCATTTTTACTCTTTTCCTTTAAGACCCCGAAACCGTCAAGTCTCGGCATCATGATATCAAGCACGATCATGTCCGGTTGAAAGCCGTTGATCTTTTCAAGGCCATCTACGCCGTCAACAGCCTGTTCAATCTCGTACCCCGCCTTTTTCAGATTAAAGACGATAATATTTCTTAAAACACCGGAATCATCTACAACAAGAACCTTTTTTGACATTATTGCCCCCTTTACAGTCAGAACTTTCCACTTAAAGGCATCCTGACACCAGAATCGTTTGTTGAAAACACTTCTCTTAAAACGGGCAGATAAAATACTTTCGGCAACTTATCCCCGTAAAGATGCTGAAGAATATCCCTGTAATCCAACCATGATTCTTCTTTCACTTCATATTCTATCATAAAAAACGGGTTCTTTGATAATTCGATGGTCATTCCCGCCGTTGATTTTTCCCTCATCAGCGCCTCTACCCCTTCACGGTCATGCAGTTCATCCCTGACGATCAGTCTGAATGACCACCATTCCATGAGTCTGGTCAGCGGAAGTTTGTTGTCGACCTTCCACATTCCCTTCATCTTAAGCCCTATCGGTGATTTGACGTTAAACCGGTTTACCAGTTCTCCGGCGGATGAAGCCGTCTTCTCCAGCCTGACGAGAAAATAGGTTGCCATACTGATCAAACCCGTGGGAAGGGCCCTCGGCAGTGTATATTTTGGTTTCGGATGAAATCCCTGTGTATACCAGAGCGGAAAGGCGGCTCGTCTCATCGTCCGCTCAACAGCCGTAATCCATTCCCTGTGAGATAAAAAACGCAAAACCCCTGTCTTTGTTGCCTGACAGAGGTATGTATCGTAATCGGGACCTTGCTGTATTCCCGTTCCCTTATTTTCTATTTCTTGGATCATATGCCTCTTTTGCCTTTTTTAAAGTTTCTATCAACAGCTCATACCCTTCAGAGACGTCAACATCGTGTTTCTCGGACTCATTTCTGAGTTTCAACTCAACGAGGCCTTTCTTGATCCCCTTTCCCACCGTTACTCTGAGGGGGATTCCGATGAGATCCGCATCCTTGAACTTGGATCCGGCCGAATTATTCCTGTCATCGAGGAGAACTTCGATCCCCGCAGTCTTCATCTGCTCGTAAATGGCCTCCGCATGGGTCATCTGTTCCTCGTCGGTCGGTTTGACCACCGTGATGATCGCCTCAAACGGGGCACAGCTCATCGGCCAGAGGATGCCATTTTCATCGTGAAGCTGCTCGACGATACCGGACATACTTCTCGAGACACCCCATCCGTAGCAGCCCATATAGAACGGAAGTTTATCCCCATTTTCAGCGGCAAATTTTGCATCCAAGGCTTCCGAATACTTTCTTCCAAGCTTGAAGACCTGCCCCATCTCTATGCCTCTGGTCTCTTTGAGTCTGCCCGAACAATTCGGACAGGCATCTCCGGCAACCACCATCTTGAGATCCTCAAAACTGTCCACACTGAAATCTCTTTCAAGATTCGTGTTGATATAATGGGTATCGGCCTTCATGGCTCCCGTGACAAAATTCTTCAATCCCCTGACACTGTGATCCGCTATTATTCTGAGGTCATCCCTCTTCAATCCGACAGGTCCGATGAACCCGATCGGTGTCCCGAAGGCCTCCAGAACTTCTGCCGGCTGTGCCAGCTCCAGTGTCTGATCAGCCGCAAAGGCCCTGAGCTTTGCGATGTTGATCTCTAAATCTCCCCTGATCAGTGCGAGTATAAAACCATCTCTTCCCTTGAAGATGAGGGACTTGACGATCTTCTGTTTCTCCGTCTTCAGGAAGGCCGAAATATCCTCTATCGTCTTCTGATCCGGTGTGTCAACTGATTCAAGAGCCTTTAATTCCTCATCGGGATAGGTATAGTCGATCCTGTATTCCGCTCTCTCATCGGTTGCCTTGTAGCCGCATTCTGGACAATGGAAGAGTGAAGATTCACCGTTTGCCGCAAGGATGACGAACTCATGGGTGTTGCTCCCGCCGATGGCTCCGGAATCCGCTTCAACGGCCATATAATCGAGTCCCATTCTCGCAAGGATTCTCTCATAAGCCTTGTACATCACATCATATGTCTCATCGAGACCCTTTTCATCCGCATGGAAACTGTAGGCATCCTTCATGATGAATTCCCTCGCCCTGAGTAGTCCGAAGCGGGGTCTGATCTCGTCTCTGTATTTTGTATTTATCTGATAAAGATTCTTCGGAAGATCCTTGTAACTGACAAGCTCGTTCTTTACAGTGACAGTGATCATCTCTTCGTGTGTCGGTCCAAGTGTGAAAAATCGGTGATGTCTGTCTTCTATCTTCATCATTTCAGGACCGTAGTCCTCCCATCTCCCCGATTCCTTCCAGATACTGGCCGGCTGTGCAATCGGCATGAGCATCTCAAGACATCCCGCGTTGTCCATTTCTTCCCTGACAATGTTGGTTATCTTCTGAAGCACCCTGTTTCCCATGGGAAGATAGGTAAATATTCCTGCCGCCACCTTCCTTATAAATCCGCCTCTGACCAGGTATTCATAACTGATGAGGTCTGAATCCGATGGAGCCTCTTTTAACGTAGGGGCGTAAAACTGCGAAAATCTCATAAAACTCACCTCTTGAAATTAATCAAACATTTTCGCAATTATATCACAAATGGGCTTATAACACCTCATTTTTCCCTGTTTACCATTTTAAAGGACAACGATTTGAACGATAACGAAATGTGAACATCCTCTATCATTACCCCTTCGGGCACTTCAAGTGTCCGCGGGGCAAAGTTCACGATTCCCCTTACCCCAAGGTTGATGAGTAAATTCACGACCTTCTGAGCGGATTCCACCGGTACGCAGATGACACCGATATCGATATCCCTCTTCTCTACGATCTGCTTTAAATTACGGATATCTTCAACCGGAAATTTCTCGTCGATCATCAACCCTATCTTATGATCGTTATTATCGACGATTCCCTTGATGATAAATCCGTCCTGAATCAGTCCCGGATAGTTCACGAGGGCACGACCAATCTTCCCCGCACCGATGATCAACACGTTCCACGTCCTGTCGATCCCGATGATCTTCTCTATCGTCTTCATCAGGTCGACAACGTTGTAACCGGTCCCCCTCTTACCGAATCCGCCAAAATAAGACAGATCCTTTCTGATCTGACTCGGTTTCAGATCAAGATGTTTTCCCATGGCCGAAGAGGATATCGTTTCTATTCCCTTTTTCGAGTGCTCCTTCAATAATCTATAATAAACCGCCAGTCTTCTCGCTACCGGACGCGGTATCTTGTCAATCATAAAATCACCTTTTTGTGTTTAATTTCACAATTGAATTATATCACAAAATCACTTTTTATTTTTTTTCTTCATCTATTCTATACGATGAAGAGATAAAACGGAAATTTTTCCCTGAAAATGTGCAGAAAAGACTAGAATTCATTTTCGTATACGGTTAATAAAAAAAGGTAGATGAACTTTATTGCAGGTTGAAAAACAAATAGCCGAGGTATCTTCCCCCGGCCTTTATATCGTCTATGTCGAGAAGCCCAAATCACGGAAGCGTTTTCCCCCGTACAATTCCATATAACTCAGACCCAGTCAAAATTCTTTATAATCCGCATGATATATCGGGACGAGAGGGACTCTCATGGATTAATACTAATCTCCCTTTCCTTCAAAAAATGATAAGGTGTCTTGACATCCTTCAAACCGTTTCCTGTAACAATCAGCGCAACGGTTGAATCCCTTGGAATTTCTCCGGACAAAGCCAACACCTTGAATCCGGCAAAAGAAGCAGCGGCAGCCGGTTCAGCAAAAACCCCCGTCTTTCTCGCCAATTCCATGATGGCCGATCCTATCGCCTCATCGCTGACGCTGACAAAGTCGCCACCGTATTCGGAAGCGTACCGGCAGGCCTTCAGATAATCCCTTGGCTTACCCACGGCGATTGAATCCGCTACGGTATCCGTCCTCTCCCAGTCATCTATCTCATAAGGGTCCCCTTTCTCAAAGGTCTCTTTTACCGGTGCACTCCCTTCAGCCTGTACACCGATCACATGCGGGATTTTCTTGATCACATTTAAGGCGAGAAGGTCTCTGAATCCTTTGATAAAGCTGCTATAAACGGTTCCGTCTCCCACACCGACAAATATATAGTCGGGTAATTCAAGCGACGTCTGCGCGGCAAGTTCAAGGGCACAGGTCTTCTTCCCCTCAAGCAGATAAGGATTAACGGCGGAATTTCTGCAATACCAGCCGTGTTGCTCTCCCTCCTTCAGGGACAAATCAAAGGCGATATCATAAGAACCGGCTACCGTAAAGACCTCCGCCCCGTAAATCAGCATCTGTGCGATCTTCGCCTCTGGGGCGGAAGCGGGAACAAAGATATGCGCCTTCACATCGTTCCCGGCACACAACCCCGACAGCGAGCTCGCGGCATTTCCCGTCGAAGCGGCATAAATATCCCGATACCCCAGTTCTTTTGCCATGGCAACGGCGATAACGCTCGCCCTGTCCTTAAAAGAGGCGGTAGGATTTTTCCCGTCATCCTTGATCAGCACACCGGACATACCATACTCATCTGCAAGTCTACCGGAAGAATAAAGCGGTGTATCCCCAACGATCACGTTATCCGGTATAAATTTCTCTTCGACGGGCAGCAGGTCGATGAACTTTTTGATTCCCTTTCTATCCTCTCTCAGCCATTTGGTTTCTTGATTAAAATCATAGACCACCTCTAATGTTCCCCTCCTGTTTCCGCATTTCGGACAGGTGTAGAGGACTTCCTGAGGAGAATATTCCCCACCGCAGCAGATACACCTCAATTGATAACGGTTCTTGCTCATAAAACACCCTCTATGGCTCCAAAGGGGCAGCGGCTTTCACATAATCCGCATCTGAAGCAGAGCTCTTGATCCACAACTACCCGATTATTTTCGTTTGAAAGTGCCTCATAAGGACAATTTCTGACACACAGATTACATCTCGTACACTTTTCATCGTTTATCAACGGAAATCCCGCATCAAACCGAACCGTATCATTTTTACGCAGGGCCTTCCCTCTCAATTCTATCAGACTGACACAACCGATCTTCTCCATCTCACGGGGCAGTTCTTTCAGGATTTTTCCATACAGATCCTTCCCGTAAAGCATGGCGGATGACAGCATCTGAACCGCACTGGCGCCCGCAGAAACAAACTCCAGAACATCTTTCGCGGAGCTGATCCCACCGACACCGATGACCGGGATATCCACCGCCTCACAGACCTGTTTGATCTTCGAAAGGGCGATATTCTTTATGACCGGACCGGAAATCCATCCGAAACCATCTTTACTGCCAAGCGGTGAACGACTATGCATCAGGTCTACCGGAAACGTCGGGCCGACGGAATTGATGGCCACCAATCCGTATCCGCCATTATCCTTCACCATCTGAGCAAATTCTGCCGCCTTTTCTATATGCGGACTCAGTTTGATGAATACCGGTTTATTCGTCGCCTCCGAAGCAGCCCGAACTGTCTTGGCAATCGGAGTGAGGTCCTTTCCGACATAATGGGTGGAAAGTTCAAAGGCCGTTGCAAACCGTTCTACTCGCTTGATCAGGGAAACGATCTCCTCCTGTCTATAGCCAAGACTGATGATGAGAGGTTGCTTCAATTCGGAGATCTCAGGGAGAAATTCCTCTTCCCAGCGTTCGGGAGAATATTCCGACCAGAGTTCGGCATTGACGATATAATCCTTCCCACCGACAATACAGGGATGCGGAACCTGTGCCGCCTGAACGGATATGGTCTTGGTAACCAGTGCTCCAAGTCCAAACCCGGATAGTCGCTTTATCTTATTCGAATCCCCGACAAGAGGACCGGAAGCCGGCATCAAAGGATTTTCAAGTTTGATTTGCTCTCCTATCTTCACACTTAAATCCATGCTATACACCCCTTATATTAAAATGAGAAACACACACTTCAAAATCATTATACACCGATGGAAAAGGGTTTTGTAACGTGGAAAGACACAGAAGGCATCATATTCTGCGGACATCACCATCACAAAGGGCTTAAAAGACTATTGATCAGGTACTTCTATGCTATAATCGATAGAGAACACGTTCGCATGAAATGAGGAATTTTATTTGAAAAGACTGTTAAAATTATCGTTGTTTTTACTAATCTCCGTTGTTTTTGCATCCTGTATATTCTACCCACAGAAAAAGGAAGAACGTTATCTATACGTCGAATCACCCGAGAATTTCCAATGCCTGCAAGGCCTGTTAATCTCGGAGGACGGGGAAATTGTCGTTCAATTTTCCATTGGTAAAATCAGTCTTTCTTCCCTGTCACCCGGAAGGTATCAAATTGTGGCAATCATGCGCTCAAATGACAATCTCCCTGAAACGGAGGGGGAATTTTTCGATCATTTCGTGGATCTGTCCCTTTCGATTGATGAAACGGATATAGAAAACGGAAAAGAGATTATTCTGGATCAGTTTAACACACTGAAGCTCTCTTTTACGGGAGACCTACCGGAAAACAGGACGCTCAGTCAGTCAACCGGCGTCTATCTTTTCAATCGAACACTTGCCCTTCTGTTCGGTCCCTTTAAGGCATCCGATACGATTTACGGCCTGTCCTCCGGTGTAACGGAAGACTACTGCCTAACGGTTCAGGATCCTGAAAACAAAACACAGTTTTCAATGCGGCTACCCGCCGATGACTTCGGCGACGTGGAAATTAAACTCGACGAGATAGAATACGGAGAGGTCTATCCAATATTTGCAGACGGCAGTTCACTGAATCCGACCGAATTTGTATTCACCCCCTTTGCCCATGAAAGACCCCTCCAAACCCTGGGATCATCAAATGCCTTCCTTCTATCAAAAGGGGAGGAAAACTGCCTGTTTCTCTCTTCCAATACCGAATATTACTGGAATATCCGATTTGAAGACAACCACATCGACTATCACCTGATGAACACCTCCCCGGCAGATATCCTCTACGGCTGTTATATAACAATCGGAGATCGGCTCGAGATCAGTGATATCATCCGAAGTTCCTATTCCGTCAGTGATACGATCGAATTTAAAATAAGGAATTTACTGTCCGATTCCGAGAATAACCTCTTGCTGTTAGAAGGGGAGGCTGAATACGGAATAGAAATTTTAATGGATGATCATCCTGTCTTTCAGAACACCTATAACGTCGATGATGAATTTTCCTTCAAGGGAGAGGAGGCAGGTCCTTATCAATTGAAGATTTCCGTCAATACGGGAAAATGGCAGGATAAAATGGTAAAGGTTACAGACTTTGAACTGTACGCCGAGTCACATCGAGGAGCCTTTAAAATAGCCAATTCTACAGGAATAGGGGGTTGGGAAAAAGTCCCCGACGGATTTTATTATATTTCCTACGATACCATGATTAACGGGGATATCGAATGTTTCGTCTTCGCCCCGTCAAAAAGTGTGAAGCGAAATAGTGTACACGCCGTTATTGATCTTGAACATCAGAAGAGGGATGAAATAACCCTGGAAATCGGCATCGGTTCTCCTGGAGATTCAAGGAAAAAGCTGACCTTCTTCGATACGTACAACAAAGGCGGTCCTTACCCATTTCCGGACGAAACGATTGTTCTGGACATCTCCGATCTCTTTGTCTCCGATATTCCCTTGGATCAGACTTGCTATATCCAAATATACGACAGCACAAAGACCCATACTACGGGAAGCCTGAGCGGCTTTTCAATCGAATACGATGAGCCCATTGCCGATCAGAAGATTCTATCTGCAACAGACACACCCATTGAAACGGTAGACGGCGGCTATATCACCTCTCAGCTGAATATAACACAATTGTGGGAAGCACCTCAAAGAGACGCCGGCCTACCCGGAAATCTACCTGAGCGAATTGATCATTCCGAATCGATCTGGTTTCCACCTATAGGCAATCAGGGAAACACCAACGCCTGCGTTACCTTTTCCGTCGCTTATTATATTGGAAGCTTCTACAACGCACGAAACAAAGGATATGATTTGAGCACAGCCGAATGGATATCCCCTGAAAACACCTCCGGTTATCCCGACAAGGCCCATCAGGATCAGATTCTCTCCCCCGCCTTCGTTTATAATCAGATCAATCGTGGAGAGGACAAAGGGAGCGAATTCACGGATGCGATCAAGGTCATCACACAAATCGGGGCCAGTACCTGGGAAAAGATGCCATTCTCAACCGACACATACACGCAGTATCCGGATGAAGCCGCCTGGAGAGATGCCGGAAGGAACCGTGGAGAGTATTTTTCTTCCGAAAATCAATGGCTCTATATGCGTTGCCACTCTATATCTGATATCGATTATTTAAAGCAATTACTGAACGCGGGATATCTCATATCGATAAACGTTGATTCCAGCCAGCTTGCAAATCTTTCGATCAACGATTACTGGTATACCTGGAATTATTTTCCCCACAAAAACAACCATGCCTCGACTATCGTCGGCTATGATGATACCTTAAAGTAATTGACTCAGTTTCAGCAAAGTCTGTGTCTACAGCGTCAGTTTCGATTATTTTCTTGAACTCATCGATACTGACGCTCTGGCTTATAGCATTTCCATTCAACTCAAAAATAGAATAACAATATTAAAGCAAAAAAATATGATAAAATAAATTACGACAAAAAATAATAAATACGAGGTGTGAATATGAAATCCAAGTGTTTCATTGTGATACTGTGTGTTTTTATCCCCTTTGTCTTCATTTCTTGTCTGAAAGACAAATTCTTTGTCAAGCCGCTAGTTGAGGATTCTGCTCAGCTTTTGCTCTCAGAAATCCAAGATCAATACAAGGTCGAAGATTACACTCATCTCGGCCGCTATCTTTTTACCGTGGAAAAAAAACTACTTTTAAAACAATTTGGTGACACTTCAAAACTCGCCCTTGAAATCGGAAATTATTCCTTTCCGCTGAAAACGCATAAGGTCAACCAGAATCTCATGGTGGCGTTTCCAGATGAAATCATAGGAACAGCAGCTATTGAAAACGGGGTAATCAAGCAGAAACAACCGTTAGTTCAGAGAGATTCAGACAATAACTCTCCGCTCAGCTTGGAAGATGTCATCATCACGGGAACCATAACACAAAATGGGACGAATACATATGAACTGAACCTCGAAGATTATCTGCAGCTAAAAGAAAATAATACTTCAATCATATTCTCAAACGGTATTTTAATTCGACCCTCCTATATAAAATCCTGTGAAAACAACATGTATGCGATAAGAATCTATTATGATGCAAGGCAGGCCGCTTCGGAACACACCACCTGTGCCGCTTTTGAATTTCTAAAAAGCAGGACAAATCATGAACAGCTACTGTATTTCGGAAATACAAATCAGGCCGTTCTGCAGGAAAACGGAAGCGTAACCATAACAGCTCCCGATACGAGAGACCGGCTTCGTCAGATAGGAACTGAAGGCGAACTGAACGGAAACAACACCTTTCAGATCATACGGGATGATACCAATCAATGCTATGTGATTCGTATAGACCGAGATGTGCTGACTCAAAACCACGATTATGAGGATACCTATTGCTTCAAGGCCCAATTGAAAGCAACAACCGATTGTGAATGGAGACCCATTGATACATCCATCTACGAAACTTCCATTCCATATGCCGAGAATGCCGGAAGTGAAACGATCAGAAACGCAAGATTTTCAGCCGATTTAAAACTCGGGCTCTATGGCTCCGACGGAATAAAACGCGGCGCGTACAACTCCATGAGTGAAGCCGTATATCAGGCACAGACAAGCGACACCATCCTCGTCAACGGACCTTTCAGCTTCATCGAAAGCACTCAGTCGTATATCAACGACATCGAACTGACCATCCTATCGAACGACGCGCCATTCACACTGGATTATACGGGAAGCGCCACGAGGGCCTTTATGATAGACGGATCAGCTTCGCTGACGATCAGTGATGTCATCATTCAAAATGCCGATATAACGTATATGGGAGCCGCTTTCTACGTAACCGGAACAACACCGTCTCTCACCATCAGAGACTCCGTTATCGGAACAAATACGGCAGACTATTTTGGCGGAGCCATTGCCCTGATGAGAGGAGAAACTCTGATAGAAGGCTGTACCCTCACCAGCAATACCGTCAGTGGAAGTGGCGGGGCGCTCTACAACAACGCAAGCTGCACAATCAGAGACAGCTTTATATCACAGAATCATGCCACGTCGATTGGCGGTTCCATCTACAATCTCAAAGAACTGACCTTCTACCGCAATATCACCACCTCAAATACGGCCAATACGGGGACAAACGGTATTTTTATCCATAACCAGTCACAGGTCTACAGCAGTTCCAATGAAGAATGGCGTCATTTCAACTCTCCGCAGGCGACCGTACGGATAATAGAAAAAAAAGATGAGCCCGAAAACAGTTATTCTGATCAGGGAGACTCCGAAGGCGACTGTATTTATGTACAAAACACCAGAGAAACCCTTGCAGGCTCTCTCAAACTGATACCTTCTACCAGCACGGAGTATGAAAAACAGCTCATCGAAATCCGATACGAAACCGGTGATTTCTTCTGCGAAGGCAGTATCACCATCGATATACCCGAGAACTTCAACATCACCGACACTTCTTCCGTTACCATCGGAACAGACAATGCAACAGAAGCGTCCGTTTACACCCACGATTTACACAGCATCACGGTAGGCGGACTGAACGGTGAAAATGGCGTTACGGTAAAACTCACCATACAGGCCAGTGTACCAACCGGATACCCCGATCCTGTTCAATCGAGAAACATCACTTATCCTTTCACCGCGATTTCAGATGCGGATGGAACGGGAAACGCCTGGAGCAGTTCTCCAAAAAGCACGGCAAACTTCGAATCTTTCAACTATTCGGTCTGTACGGATGTCAGGATCAAAGCGGAATATACTTATCTGAAACTCCTGACAAACGAGGCCACTCCCATTCAATACGAAGCACAGACCGCCGGGCTGACAACGGCAGCCTCCATCACCGACGCGCTCGAATCCGCAGACGGCTCGAATCAGAGCTACCGGATAGATGTGCCGGGCGGTACGCTCAATCCGGCGGATATACTTCCCGCAGAAGCCACACTGACCGTTACCGCTGAACACGGAAACGTCTCTGAATTTACCGTGTACAGAGAAAACGGTGATTTCAGGCTGATCCGCACATCGGGCAAATACAATCTGTACAAAACGTTGACGGAAGCCATTTCAGCAGCTGAAAACGGCCAAAAATACACGATCGAATCCTCTTCAACATCAGAAATAAAAGAGCCGGAACTTGTCATCAACTCTACAAAAGAAATCATTATAAAACCGGCGGCAAACGTCTCACGGATCACATTAAACGGAAATGATATACACAGAGTGCTCTCCGTTTCCGGCAACGCCAGTGTGACACTGATATCCACAACGATCAGGATGGGGAGAACATCAGCGGATGGCGGCGGAATTCATATGGCCGGAGCGAAGCTTTATCTGGAAAACTGTACGGTAGAAAATAATTACAGTAGCACGAATGGCGGTGGGATTTATTTTGGCGGCGGTCTGCTCACCCTTTCGAACATAACGATTCAAAACAACAACAGCGGAAATAACGGCGGCGGGATTTATCTCACACCTGCATCCGGAATGCCGGAACTCCACTTTAACAGTGGCAGTATTAACAGTAACGGCGCCACCAATTACGGCGGCGGGATATACAAAAATGCCGGAAATATCTATACCGTTAACGGACAATGGAACGGAGGAGCCGTTCCAATGGGGCCCGGACAGTATAACGTCAATTTCTCAGTCGATACACAAGGTACCTGCCACGAGAACGACACGTCATATCCAGCAAAGGTCTACGGCAACTCCGCGGCGCAGGGCAGTCAGATGATGATGTAAAAATCAAAAAAAAGACGGACTTTTTATCATAAAAGTCCGTCTTTTTTCCGTTCCTGAATGATCTTTTTCCCCTCGTGATAACCCGTCCCTATCACCTCACCGGGTCCGTAATACTGGTTGTTCAAACCGTATAGAATCGTATTTATCCCTTCAAAGTTTATCTTTTCCCCCTCAATCAGATCATCTCGAACAATCGTCTCAAGGACACGGGCAACGAAGATGACACGCGTTTCCACAGTTACGGATTCCACCACCCGGCAGCAGAGAGAAATCGGGGTCTCTTCCGCATATGGAATTCCTTCTCGCGAAAGCTGTGTCGAAATCAGCAAAGATTTATCCACATCCTTACCGGATTTCATTCCGCAATAATCCACAACATCCAGCATCTCCCGACTGGGAACATTGACACTGAACAATCCATGTTCCTTCAGTCCTTGCGTTGAAAAATGATCCCGATGAAGACTGAGCATGAGAAGCGGCGGATTCAGCCCTGCAATCGACACATCGCCAATGGTTGTATAGTTTACTCTCTCTTTCACAGTGGTTCCCACTAAAACGATGGGAACCGGATGAAGTAAAGGGATTACCCGTTTTAAGTCCGACACACAATCGCCTCCTGAAAATTAAACGATCAATACGAATTACAGGGTATTCACAAAATACTCATTGTCCTACATCATCAAGCTTCAAACAGTTGCAACGGTTTCTTCCCTGCTTCTTTGCCTCGTAGAGGCAGGCATCTGCCGTATTGACCAGCCTGGCCGGCTGAAGACCGTTTACGGAATCGTTAAAAACCACACCGATACTCACCGTGATATTCAGATCTGTTCCATCGGCTGAAACGGGCGTATTCTGTATTCTTTTCCGTATGGCTTCGGCAAGTTCAGTTACAGATATAAAGGTATCCGTTCCGTGAAGCAGAACCGCAAATTCCTCGCCACCCCAGCGTGAGACCACGCCTCTTTGACCAACCACATCCGTTATCACCTGTGCCAGTTTTATCAGTACCTTATCCCCGGTCAAATGGCCATAATTATCGTTGATCAGTTTAAAATAATCGATATCCAGGATCATCAACGTCAGCGTCTGATCCTCATGAAACACTTTTATCGTTCGATCCAGCAATTCATTAAATCCGTGGCGGTTATACACCCCTGTCAGGGCATCATGACGGTATAGAAACTGATAGCGCTTCTGAAGATCCACAAGCATTTTATAGGTTTGTTCACGAACATATTCAATAAAGTAACCGATTGCAAAGAAAGCAGCATACGCGAGTGGAAATCGTGTCTTGAAAGCCATAGAATAATCATACCGTACAAAGGAATAACCAACGGGTGTTGACAGTAAAAAGAAAATAATGCCAAACATCACCAGGCTGAAAATCGTCCCACTCTTCCTCCCATAAACGAGCATCCCGCAGGACGGGAGCAACAGTATCCATATGATACTGAATCCCTCCGGAGAACCGGAGATCAGAAAATAGACATACAGTACGATCACCATAAAGGCAAACACGATCTTCGGAATCCATTTTCTCGTCGTTACCAAGATAAACAGAACCATATCCAGAAATGAACAGATACTGAATAGAAAAGTAGCGAGTGTCAGAAATCCCTCATGCATGAACAGGTTGATACACGTCATAACGACTGCCACTATTCCAAGTATGAAGGTTATAATGATGAACTGCGCACGAAACCGGTCTTCATCATTTTTAAGGATTTCCGGAGTAAAAAAACCTTTCAGAAATCTGTTTCTCACGGCCTTGCTTACACCTCGTTTCATCGAATCGTTAAAAAAAACATTAACCTGATCTATTTTATATAGAAAAAACCTTATCCTATGAAGTTTATCATAGATTATGAAATCATACGGTTAATTGCCCAATTTTATTCATCGGTTAAGGGTATTGGGATAGGGAAGCTGTTTTTAAAAGTTGTAAACATCAATTGCTTCACTTCTTTTGTCTCTAAATACCCGAGGGTTGCAAGTGTAAAAATATCAGAAAATAAAAGGCTTAACGCATTGTAAATAATCACTATTATGTCAAAAAAGGGTGGAAAACCTTCCACCCTTATCATTTTTTATACGCATTTCCTTTATTAACCATAAGTCCCTGCTGTTTGAACTTAACGGTTAATCTTCACTCGTAAAAATTATCCATACCTCTTCTGGAAGAGTTCAAACAGTTTCTTATTCTCTCTGACGACATCAAGCGCATAGGCCGCGTGATTGGTTGCATAACCGTTGCCGATGATCATGTTGACATCTTTTCCGACGCCTTCTGCTCCGAGGGCCGCCTTTGTGAAGCTCGTTGCCATAGAGAAGAAGTAGACATTGCCATGGTCTTTTGTGGCGAGGACGCAGGACATTTCGGTGTTGGGTGCGTTGACAACGTTGATCGTCACATCACACATCTTTCCGTCTGTTGCATCGTGTACCATGTTGTAAACACCGACGGTATCCGTTGCATCCGTCTGAAGGATAAGATCACAGTAGCCCATTGCCTCGAGTTCATCTCTTCTGTCGTTATGATGGATGAGCCCAATGACCTTCCCCACACTGCCGGCCATCTTTTTGGCCACATAGCTGCAGAGCATACCGGATTTTCCTGCGGCACCAAGGATCATGACGGTATCTCCGGGTTTGACCATCCTCGCCGTCTGAATCGGTGCGCCGGCTACATCGAGGATGGAGAGTGCGAGTGGTCTGGACATATCATCTGGCAGTTTACAGAGGACACCGCTTTCAAAGATGATCGCCTTTGCCTCAACCTCCACCTGTTCCCTGTCAAGATGTACTTTTCTGATCTTGTCTATCTTGAGTGGTGTGAGTGAAAGGGAGACGAGTGTTGCGACATGATCCCCTACTTTTACACCGTGTTTTTCCGTCATTTCCTTTGAGATCTCCGCTACAACACCAACGAGCATTCCACCGGATCCTGTAACGGGGTTGTGCATCTTTCCCCTCTCGTTAACGATCTCAAGGATTCTTGCGGCTACTTTTTCTTCATCAGCCCCCACTTCTTCCTTGATCTGTCTGAATGAAGCCGAATCGATATTGAGATGGGTTACGTCAATCATGATCTCGTTTTCGTAATTTGTGTTCATGCTGTTATCTACTTTCCATGCCGGCTGCGGGAGTACCCCTTCCGGTTCGATGACTCTGTGGATCCCGAATGGACTTACTTTCATTTGTACCAACCTCCGTAAAATATAATTGCCCTTTTTTCTGTATTTTTGGAGTTTCTTCGAAACTCCATAGAAGCTTCAAAAAAAGAAACTTCATTCATGATCAGTTTAAAAACTCATTTCTATATTGTACTTTGCCTTTTCATTCTGAAATTCCGTTTTCAACCAGTCCTCCCAGAGGGTGAGCTGTTTTTCTCTTTTGAGGATCAGTCTAACGTCTTCCTGTGCCTGATCCTGACCAAATTCTCCACCGCTGAATTCGGCAATCTTGAGGATGTGATAGCCAAGTTCAGTCTTGATCGGCCCGATAACATCTCCGGGATTTTTGTCGAAGGCAATGTCAAAATCCGGAAACACGCCTCTTTCTATCCAGCCGAGGTCTCCATGATTGTTTCTGGTCAGATCATCCTTTGAATAGGCCAGAACGGCGGCGTCAAATCCCTGGCCGTTGATGGTATTAAATACGTTATTGATTGTTGTCGTATCGTTGAGCAGGATGTGATAGAGATGTACCGAATTGCTGTTCGTGTTGTCAACGGGATTCTGTGCCATGTATTCGGCAATCTCGCCATCGGATATCTGAACATAGTCAAAGAGGGCATCCATCAGTCCGAAATTGGCAAGCGTGAGTTTTCTCTGAAGTTCGAGATGCAGCTTGTAGTCGGCGAGGCTGTTGTAACCCTGTGTCAGGATGTACTGCTCAAATTCGTCCTCGTTGAGGTTGTTTGCGGCGAGGAGTTCTCCGAGAAAGGTGTTGATATACCCCGTCACATCTCCATCGTTAATCTGCACACCATTCTGCTTTGCGAGATCCACGAGGACAAGCGCATCAACAAGCGTGTAAAGGACGCGTTTTTTATAATCCACAAGGAAATCATATCCCGTTTCACTGGAAAGGAGTAATTCATAGAATCCTTCATTCGTCTCCTTGATCTTTAAGAGGGTAAACGGAAGATTCGTCTCCACATCCAACAGTCGGGCGGTAATCTCCTGTCCGTTGATACTTGCGACAACATAATCCGGATCAAGATCGAGTATGTCTGCGGATGTCTCTGACGAGAAACCCGCTATGCTCATCATGGATAATACGATAATTAAACTCAAAACTTTTAAAATGTCTCTTCGTTTCAGATTCTTCAATTCAAGACCTCCTGAATAGGGTTCTGTTATTGTGAGATGACAACCGGAGGATTATCCCTGGCTTCCTGTATGATGTTCATGATCTCATCGTAATTGGCATCATCCCATCTCTCACCGGTAAACTGATTCAGTTTCCAATCGTCAAGCCACTTGCTCTCAAACTCACCCGCGTTGTTGGCATAGGTATACACACTCACGATCTGATCCATGAACTGCGCCCGTTTCTGCACGAGGCTTTCATAGTTTGAGACGAAACTCTTGTATCGGTTTCTTTCGTCATCGGTGAGATAGCTGTTGTTCTTCAAGTCATCCACACACCAATCGTAGGCGACTTTCAGGAGTGTGAGTCCATCATCGAGCACGTAGATGGATTCCTGATAGAGGTTTTTCTCAAGGAATGCCTGTGCGATCTGTGCATAAACGCTTTCGATGTCATCTGGCACACCGGTTCTCTGTACGTTATGCATCTGTTCCGAAGCCCAGACTCTCTTTTCAGAAACTTCCTTGACCTTCGGGTAAACGACGAGAACGGAATCCGATTTCAGCAGCAGGTCGATGTATTCCGAATAAATGCCTTCCCAGTCCGGGAAGAGATTCCAGTTGGCCGGAAGTTTGTAAATGGCCGTATCATACCATTTCTTGAAATCACCCAACGCGACCATCGCCTGATTCTGATGCAGCTCGATCAGTGGATTAAACTTATCAGCCAATTCAGGATGCTGCGTGACGATGTTTCGATAGGTATTCGACAGATTCTTGAGCATCACGTTGTAATTATAGTTAAAACTGCCGAGTATCTTGTAGGAATTCTTTTCGTTAAAACTCAGGAAGGATGATTCAAAGTAATCGATACCTGACTGATAGCGCTGTATATCATACCAGAGCGAGAGATCAACCATCGACAGCAGATCACTCAGATCATAGCCCTGAGCGATCAGTTCCTCTATCACGGCAAAATCATCCTTGAGGGGGTATTCTATGTACTGATCCTGTATGTATCTCATGTCATCCATTTTGGTTGTAAACTGCTTTCTCAGGGTGGCCATTGCATCTGCGCTTGAATTGAGCTCATTGTACATGAGTTCTTTTCTCTCCGCTCTGATCATCATGAGGGACATGTAGAACATGCTCTTCCCGTAACAGTGTGAATAGTCAAGACTCGCGAGGAAATCATTCAGCCCGTTCTGATATCTTGCAAAGCGTTCATTGGCGAGATAATTGAGGTTCTGATCTATCTGTCTGTAATAATCCTGAATCTTTGCCTCTTCGGATTTCACCTCTTTATCCAACTCACTCAGAAGGGTGATCCTCAGCTGGGCCTCATTCATGTTATTTGCCATCGACCCCATTTCAGACTTCTTTCTCGCAATATAGGTGTTTGGCTCAAGGACGGCGTACTGCCCTTCCCTGTTCTCCAGCAGGGTCTCCATCTGCTCAACCTGTGCCTGTTGCTGATTCAACTGGCTGATCTGCTGTTCGACCTGTCCGAGACTGGAATAATAACCATTTCCGTCTTTGAAGAAGGCCTCTGCCATCATACTCTTGAATTTCAGTGTTCCGGCCATCACGCCAACACCGATCACGACAAAGAGTAATGCCAGGATACCGGTCTTCTTCATATTCAGTTTGATCTCAAATCGTCTCTTTTTGTTGAAGTATCTTCCAAACCCGAGACCGCCGATGGCAAGTGCCCAGAGTTGGTTTGGCAGAAGATGAAGCGGAAATTCAGTAAAACTGTGCCCGAGAATTTCCGTGAATGCAACCGCCAGCATAATCAACAGAATGGCATCGTCCGGATTTTCCTGATCTTTGAGCATTCCGAAGAACATGATGAGAATGATCACCAGGGTGAAGACAATCGAGAGGATTCCAAGCAGTCCCATCTCTCCGAGGACTTGGAAATAATCGTTATGGGTTCGCTTGAAGTTCGACCAGCCGTCGACATACTGCGGTTCATCATGAACGACTTCTCCCATGTAATCAACCGCACGAAGCATATAGGTACCGATCCCGTTTCCGATGATCGGATAATCCTTGAACTGGTAAACCGAGGCCTTCCAGGCAAATACCCTTGCCTTACCACCGGTTGTCTGGAATCCTCTGGCATCAAAGATGGATGACGTCCTTTCGGCAACATTTGTCCCCTTTGCCAACGGGTTATTCGGGTTGGAGAGGATGATCGGCAAGGCCAGTGCGATGACGAGCAAGGCAATCAGGAATAGGCGATTCGTCAGTTTCAGGGTGTCGGCCATCTTTGGAGAATAGGCCTTCATCTCCTGATAATTATCTGTAATCCCTTCCTTTTTCCGACTGTTTCTGTAATAAAGCCACGCGATAACAAACACAACAACACCGATTCCAAGGGAAAGAATAACCGCTCTCGTTCCGATGATCAACACGAGGAAATAGAAAATGGCCGCGTTTATCAGCCCGATTGTCTTGATCACAATAACCGGTATGAAGAATTTCTTTGTCTGGGTCTTGTCTTTCGGCTTCCAGCCAAAATCATAACTGAGTGCAAAGTAAACGGTGATCGGAAGCAGTGAGCCAAGAAAATCCGAGACAAAGTTTGGATTCCCGATGGTGGCCTTGATGGACATCTTCCCACCGCCACCATAAGAACCGAGGAAGAAGGATTGTCCGGTATAGTAGTTGAAGAGCGATTCAATGGCCACCATCGTTCCGGCTGTCATAACGGCGAGCAAGAAATAGGTAATCGCGCGTTTTTCCTCAAGAAAATTCGAGAAATACAGCACCATAAATCCCGTCAGAAAGGCATAAATCCCGATCTCAAATGAAAAGCTGAAATAGAGCGGGTTCTCCATCAGGACGGTAAACGTCGACAGGATGGCCGCGATTCCGAAGAGGAACCAGCCGAGATGCGCCCAGGTAAAGTACATATAGGAATCTTTATCTTTGATCTTTCTGACAAGATAAAGTGTCATGGATATGGTGAAGAATACGATGAGAAAGAAATACTTCGATGTACTGAATTCATAGGTCAGTTTTGGATGAGCAAACATGGCTATGAAGATAAACGTGAAATAGAGAAACAGAGATTCAAACGTCTTCAGGAAAGACGTCTTGTCTCCAAGGGTAATAGGTTTACGATTGTTTCCCACTGAAACACCTCCGAATGATTACGCTGATTTATATTTCAATCTATTTTATCACAAAGGATAAAAGCAGTATGATGCCGAAGAAGGCAAGGATAAACAGATACAGGTACTCGTATAGATGCGGATAAAGAGTATCCGGACTCTTAACAGACGGAAAATCAAAGTAATTGATGTTCCTTTCAAACGGAACCGACTCACTCAGTATGCGTCCATACGGATCGACGAGTCCCGTTATCCCGTTGTTCGATACGTGGCACATCCAGCTTCTCGTTTCCACAGCCCTGATCTGTAGCTGTCTGAAATGCTGATCGAGTGCCGTCTTATGCGTGAAGTATCCATCATTGGTGATGACACAGTACATATCCGCACCCGCTTTTTTGAAATCCACGAACACGTTTGGAAAATACGATTCAAAACAGATGGGAAAGGCGGCATTCACTCCCACATCCAGCATTACCGGTTCAGGCCCTCGTGCGAGATAATTTCTGAATTTCAGGAAGGAAAGGAACTGGAAGAGTTCCTCAAACGGCAGGTATTCCGTAAACGGGTTCAACTCCATCTTCCCGTAGACCTTGTCCAGTAGCCCTTCTTGCGGATCGACAAATTGTGCGGCATTGTAATAATCTCCATTTTCCAGTGTATAAATATGTGGCACGATCACCGTCATATCCGTCTTTTTTGATAATCTTTCCAATGAGTGGAGGGTTTCAGGGTATCTGTTCACATCATACAAAAAGTAAGCCTCCGGTAGGACAAACAGATCCGTATCGGGCTGTTCTTCCTCCACCTGCTCCGCAAAGGTTTCAAAATCGCTGAGCAGTTCATCCTCCGAGGCGTAATATTTATTAATCGGTGTGATCATCGTCTGTACACCCGCTACTTTGATCATCCCGGTGTCTTCACCGTAGGAATCGGGCAGATTTGATTCGATAATGAGGTTGACGCAGTAGACACAGAGGATCAGGGATGAGGCTACGATAACGGTTTGTTTCACCGACCGATGTCTCTTGTAACTGATAAATATCAGTACATTGACAAGGGCTACGAGGACGAGCAGCAGCTCAGAACCCCCGAAGGAAGCGAGTTGAAGCAGTCCTGTCGTATCAAAAAGGGCATCGGAAAATCTGAACCCGATGAATTTCAGCGGCGGAAGTGTTCTCAGAAATTCCACGAACAGTATCAGGGCAATAGATGACAGGGCAAGTAACAGCGGTTTCTTTTCAAACTTTCTGGAAAAATGAGTAAAGAAGAAACCGTAGACGCCGAAATACAGCCCCACAAAAGCTCCGGCAAGGAGAAACAGAAAGACACCCACAATCGGCGGAAAGGAATCAAACGTCCTTGGAATCTCACGGACAAACGCCGGCAGGAGCCACCAGAAACAGATGGAATAATAGACCCAGCCGAATATCCAGGCGATGAAAAATCCACGGCGTTTTTTCTGCCCGTCAAGGCAGAACATGAGTATGGCAAATGAAAACCAGACCAGGACGGATGTCCCCATACTTGGCATGGAGAAGGCCAGCAATGCGGCTGAAATCAGTGCAAACAGCAGTCTTTTCCCCAGTCCCGGTGTTTTTTCCCTGATCTTTCTCTCCCTCATAAAGCCTTCACAATCTGTTCGAGATTTTCCGCAACGTATTTCTGATCCTCTTCTCCGAGGTTGTTAAAAAACGGCAGGGCAATCGTCCGGTCGCTGATGTCTTCCGTAACCGGCAGCAACCCTCTTTCAAAACCAAACTGTTCTCTGTAGAACGGCTGAAGATGAATAGGGGCGAAATAATTTCTGCATCCGATGCCGGCTTCCCTGAGTCCTTCAAGGACGTTGTTCCGGTTTATCCCCCTGTCGAGTGTGATAACGTAGACAAACCAGCTCATCTGCGAGACATAATCCTTCACCTGAGGGGGATTGACCCCATCAACCGGTGAAAGTAACCGTTCATATCTGTTTGCCACATCGTTTCTCTTTTTGATGAATCCATCTATCTTTTTAAGCTGTTCAATCCCGAGAACAGCGGAAAGTTCACTCATCCGATAATTATATCCGAGTCTTACATGTTCCAGCCATGTCCCGGCACTTCCACGCCCCTGATTCCTTGCGGATTTTGTAAATTCATAGATAGCTTCGCTGTCTGTAACGAGGATACCGCCCTCACCGGTCGTGATCTGCTTGTTCGGATAAAAGGCAAAGGCACCTGCTACGCCGAAACTGCCGCATTTCTTTCCCCTGTATTCCGATCCAAGTGCTTCACAGGAATCATCGATGAGGATGAGATTGTATTTTTCCACGAGTACATTGATCCTGTCATAGTCACAGGGGTGTCCAAAGACATCCACGACGATAAGCCCACGGATATCCGGATCCTTTTTCAGGAGTTCCTCGACACTGTCCGGATCGATATTCATCGTATCCGGTTCGATATCCGCAAATACGGGGACTGCACCGACATAAAGCAGAATATTCGAGGTGGTGATAAAGGAGAAGGACGTGGTGATGAACTTGTCTCCCCGTTTGATTCCAAGTCCACGGACAATGAGGTCAAGTGCACTGGTTCCGCTGTTGACAGCCACCGCATACTTTCTGCCGGAATAATCGGCAATCTGCCGTTCAAATTCTATAACCTTCGGACCTATACTCAGTATCGTTGAATCAAGCACTTCCATTACAGCCTTTTTTTCTTCTGCACCCAGCTCGGGTGATGCCAATGGTATTTGTCTCATCATCTCACCTCAGTTTATAAGATCTATTGTATTCTGTACAAGCTTTTCCGTAATGCCCCTTTCCGCAACCCTCAGGGCATTTGAAAACGCCAGCGCGTCGGAATTTCCGTGTGCCTTGACCACCGGGGCATTGACCCCGAGGATATAGGCCCCGCCAGTGTTTCTGGAATCCGTCTTCTTTCTCAAGCCGTCAAACACCGGTCTCAGCAGAAGGTATCCGAGCTTCAGAAAAAGACCACCTGAGAGAATAGAGTCCTTCAGGATGGAGTTGATCAGTTTTCCCAATCCCTCCATGGATTTCAGGGCGATATTTCCAGACCAGCCGTCCGTTACGACGACATCGACCTCTCCGATCGTTATATCCCGGCCTTCCACAAAGCCCTCAAAATTATCCGGTATATTCTCCTCCAGGGCCTTCAAGGCCTCCTTTACCGCCTCTGTTCCCTTGTCCTCCTCTGTTCCGACGTTCAACAGGCCGACTTTGGGTCTTGAGAGGCCGTTCATCTTCTGAAGTGCCATTCCCATCTTCGCAAAGGAGACATAATTCTCTATCTTACATTCAAGATTGGCCCCACTGTCAAGAAAGATGGTTGTTCCCCTTTTACTCGGAATCGGCGTTGCGATAGTCGGTCTCGGAATTCCCTTTATTCTTCCCACAACAAAGGTGGCAACGGCGAGCAGTCCACCCGTACTGCCTGCGCTGACCAGTGCATCCGCCTTTCCCTGCTTGACGAGATCCGCTGCCTTATACAGCGAGCAGTCCCTTCTTCTTAAGACGGTTGAAGGTTTGGCGTCCATCTCAAACACATCATCGGCATTCACTATCTCAATATCGTTAAAGGGGCTGATCATTTCCTGAAAACGCTTGATTTCCGATTCTATTCCCACGAGGGCAATTGCGGATTTCAGACCATTTTTCTTCGCTTCGACAACACCCTTTATGACCTCTTCGGGTGCATGATCTCCCCCCATTGCATCTATCGCTATGATACTCATCTTATACCTCCCATAAACAAATCCGAAATTAAAATAAATTCTATGAAATTATACACCATTTTTTCCGTCTCAAATTACTGTAAGCGGTTAATATTGTTAGTTATATGACAGTTAGAGGATAACTGAACAAATTTGCTGTATAATAAAATATCACAAAAATTTGGAGGGAAAATTATGGACAAGTATGTATGCACAGTTTGCGGTTATGTTTATGACCCCGAGGTAGGAGATCCGGATAACGGAGTGGCAGCAGGAACAAAATGGGAAGATGTCCCTGAAGACTGGGTATGTCCGTTATGTGCAGCTGGAAAAGACGCCTTTGAAAAAGAATAATCCGGGATGGTGAAGTAATTGGCTTTGAGAAAGATTAAGGAAAATATTTACAATGTAGGTGCAATCGACTGGGATCGAACGCTGTTCGACGAACTCGTTCCGCTCCCCGAAGGAACTTCGTATAACGCCTTCATTGTAAAGGGTAGTGAAAAGACGGCCATGATAGATTCCGTAGAACCGGCCAAACAGGAGGAGTTCGTCAGAAACATCAAGGAATACGGATTAGAAAGACTTGACTATCTTATCTGTAATCATGCCGAACAGGATCATTCCGGACTTATTCCGCTCGTACTTGAAATGTTCCCCGAAGCAAGACTTGTGACCAATGAAAAATGTAAGGGATTCCTTCAGGACCTCTTACCCATCGATGAGGAAAGATTTGATATCGTGAAGGATGGAGACATCCTTTCACTCGGTGACAAGACACTCGAATTCATATTCGCTGCCCTTGTACACTGGCCGGAAACGATGTTCACCTATCTCAGGGAAGATAGGATACTCTTCTCAGGGGATTTCCTCGGTTCACATCTTGCAACAAGCGAGACATTCTCAAGGGATGATGCACAGACTCAGATGGCCGCCATGCGATACTATGCGGAGATCATGATGCCGTTCAGGGCGATGATCCAGAAGCATCTGAAGAAGTTGGAAAATTATGAGATAGAAATGGTCTGTCCTGTGCACGGACCCGTTTATAAAAACCCGGAATTCATCATGAATCTCTACAGGGAGTGGACATCTGATCAGGTCAGTAACAAGGTGATCATTCCATTTGTCTCCATGCATGGCAGTATCAGAACGGTTGTTGAACATTTGACCGATGAACTCTCACGAAGAGGTATTGAGGTCATTCAGATCAACATGATAGAATCAGAACTCGGAAAACTCACATCAGAACTCGTGGACAGTGCAACGGTAGTCTTTGCAGGCTCAACGGTTCTGACAGGGCCACATCCGACGATGGTCTATGCGGCGGCCGTTATCAACGCGCTGAGGCCAAAGCTGAAGAATGTCGCATTACTCACATCATTCGGATGGGCTTCAAAGTGTACGGACACCATGAAGGTGCTCCTGCCGAATTTCAAGAATCAGATCTTTGATTCTTACGATTTCAAGGGTCATCCCAAGGCCGAAGACCTGGAAAGGATCAGTGAACTCGCCGATCAGATTCTTGAAAGGCATCAGGCACTCGGATTGCTGTAAGCACACAAGAACAGGTTAAACAGGGAGGTTAAGATGACGGAAAAGAAACAGGTTTACAAATGCGAAAAATGCGGAAATATCGTAGAAGTACTTCATGAAGGTCCCGGAACACTCGTTTGCTGCGGTGAACCCATGATATTACTCGAAGAGAAAAAGGCCGATTCCACTACGGAAAAACACGTGCCCGTTGTAGAAAAGACGGAAACCGGCTACAAGGTAACCGTCGGTTCAACGCTTCACCCAATGCTTGAAGCCCATTATATCGAATGGATAGAGCTCATCACCGACAGGGGCGTCTTCAGAAAGCACCTTGCTCCGGGCGAAGATCCTGTGGCAGAGTTTGAAAACGTCGGTGAAGTCGTCAAGGCAAGAGAATATTGCAACGTTCACGGACTCTGGGTCAACGAATTATAAAGAAACATTTCAAATCATTTCAGGGCGGAAAATTCTCCGCCCTTTTTTCATCGAAAAATATTGTATAATAAAAGGAAACAAAGCCATACGGGGGTGACGTATATCACGGAAATACAGAAGAACATCGAAACAATAAGGGAAGAGATCATCGACATATGCGGCAAATGCCACAGGGATCCCGAAACAGTCAAACTCCTTGCCGTCAGTAAGACATTCCCCGTCTCGGATATTCTGGATGCTGCTGACGCTGGTCAGAAGGCATTTGGCGAAAATCGACCGCAGGAATTGAGAGATAAGATCATCGAGCTGAGTGATCGGGTGCTCGAATGGCACTTCATCGGAAGCCTTCAGAAAAACAAGGTCAAATATGTTGCCGGAAAGGTAGCACTCATCCACTCCGTCGATGAATTGAAAATAGCCGAAGAGATAGACAAAAGGGCGGCGATGAACGATACCATACAGGATATTCTCGTGGAAGTCAACGTCTCCGGCGAAGGGAGTAAGCACGGTCTGACCCTCGTTGATGCGGAACGGTTCATCGATTCTCTGCAGAGCTTCCAAAACCTGAGAGTATGCGGTCTCATGACGATGGCACCCTACACCGACGACGAGGCGATAATAAGAAACACCTTCTCAGGCCTCCGAAGGCTCAGAGATACACTGCATCAAACCTATCACACTATCACGGAACTATCGATGGGAATGACAAACGATTACCGCATGGCCATAGAAGAAGGTTCTACCATCATTCGCGTTGGCTCAGCCATATTCGGAACACGATAGGAAAAGGAGAAAAATGGCCTATGCAGGATAATATCATTAAAGAAATAAATGAAATCGCAGCAGATTATAAAGATATCAAAGTGATTCTCTTCGGTTCTCGCGCCAGAAAAGAAAATAAAGAAACGAGCGATTATGATATTGCTTTTTTTTCAGACAAATTGAGCGACATCGATAAAGCAATCTTATTCGATAAAATTCAGGCTATTGAAACGTTAAAAAAGATTGATCTTGTTTTTATCGATCATCACACCGATAGGGTATTACTTGAAAATATTAACAGGGATGGGGTCATCATCAATGATAAGAGAAAATAAATTGCACAATTTTGAAAAGGCATTAGCTCGATTAAAAGAAGCAGTTACTCAATACAAAAAAGAAAAATCTAATGATTTGATGCGTGATGGTATGATTCAGCGCTTTGAATTTACATATGAACTTTCATGGAAAGCGACGAAAGAAAAGCTGGAAGAATTGGGACTTTTTGATAATTCTTCGCCCAGAGCCGTCATTAAAGAAGCCTTTTCACAAAAAATAATCGAAAATGAAAATCTATGGCTTTTAATCATCAAAGATAGAAATATGACTTCACACGTTTATAAAGAAGAAATGGCTGATGAAATCGCACAAAGAATCACATCAACATATATACAAACATTTGAATCTTTATTACAACATTTAAAGAAAATTTAAACAATCAATAGGGTGAAAAAAATTGAACGATAACAAAAGAATACTCATGGCTATCGAATCATCCTGCGACGATACCGGTGTCTGTATCCTGACAGAAAACCGACAAATTCTGTCAAACATTCTGTCCTCGCAGATAGACATACACAACAAATTCGGCGGAGTCGTCCCGGAAATTGCTTCGCGACAGCATCTCGAGCATATCAATCCACTGATAGATGAGGCGATGAAAGAGGCGGATATCCAGTTCTCAGATCTTGACGCCGTTGCTGCAACGAGGGGTCCGGGGCTGATTGGAGCACTACTCATAGGTGTTGCGGCGGCAAAAGCCATCGCCTTCACGAACGGCATTCCCTTCATAGGCGTTAATCATCTGAGAGGACACATATACGCAAACTATCTCGCATTCCCGGATCTGAAACCGCCATTTACGGTCCTGCTCTGTTCAGGCGGCCATACACAGCTGATCAACGTTTCTGAAAAAAACGACTTCACCCTGCTTGGAAATACACTCGATGATGCGGCGGGAGAAGCCTTTGACAAGGGAGCAAGAATCCTGAATCTCGGATATCCGGGTGGACCCCTTATCCAGAAGGCCGCTGAAGGCGGAAACGCTGAGGCCGTTCAGTTCCCGAGAGCCCTAAGGGAAAAGAATAATTACAATTTCTCCTTCAGTGGATTGAAGACCTCCCTGCTTTATTACATAAAAAAGAATGAGAACTATGACCTGAAAGATGTGGCAGCAAGCTATCAGGAAGCGATCATCGAGGTTCTGGTTGACAAATCGTTCAAGGCAGCGAGAAAGACGGGAACGAGAAAAGTGATCATTGCCGGAGGGGTGGCCGCCAATCAGAGATTACGGGAAAAGGCAATAGAAAAGGCAAAGAAATGGCGATATGAAGTCTTTTTCCCACCGATTCAGTTCTGCACGGACAACGCGGCCATGATCGCCTCAGCTGCCTGGCAGAGATTCATCAACGATGATTTTGACTCACTGGATACACCGGCAAAACCGTCCTTAACCGTTTCCTCAGAATAAGGTAGTTGAGATTTTTCCAATGAAACCTCAAATCCCAAATAAAAGGGCCAAAACAGATTCCACAAAGAACAAAGTTATACATATCTACGTCTGTTTAGTATAGAATATAAACCTAACGGGGAAGTGATAGATATGAGTAATGAAATTATAAAAACTGGTGAATCATTCGGAGAATTTGAACTTAAGGCACATGACGGCAAACTATTCTCATCGAAGGAGCATAAGGGTAAAAAGATATTACTCTCTTTTCATCCACTGGCTTGGACATCCGTCTGCAGAGATCAGATGGTTCAACTGGATGAGCGCTATGATGATTTTCTCTCAAAAGGGGTGATTCCCGTCGGCGTCAGTGTTGATCCGGTCCCATCAAAGGGAGCCTGGGCTGAATCCATCGGCATAAAACAGTTAAAACTGCTGTCGGATTTCTGGCCACATGGAGAACTGGCTGAGAAACTCGGCATATTCAACGAAGAAGGTGGGTTCTCCAACCGGGTCAACCTCATCCTCGATGAAGACAGAAAGGTGTTCTGGTCAAAGATCTATCCGATCAAACAGGTTCCTGACTTTCAGGAAGTGTTGGACATTCTGAAATAACTCAATTTGAGTCCCGTAAATTGAGGCATCTCAAAATAAACTGGAGGGGTAAAAATGGAATTAAAGGATCTTTTAAACGTTGCACTCAGGATCGAATCAGATGGCTACACGACTTATTCAAGATTGGCAGACGAAAACGAAGGCAAATTGAAAGAACTTTTTACACATCTTGCCACACAGGAACGAGGTCATCAGGAAAAATTTAAAAAGATCTTTGAGACGGTAGAAACAGATGAAAATTCGGTTGCAAGCTGGGCGGAGGACGATAACGCGGGATATCTCATGACCTTTGCGGAAATGTCCATTTTCCCCAAACTCAGTGCCGCTTCAAATCCGGAAACACTGAACGATGCCATCGATCTCGCGGTAGAGGTAGAAAAAGACAGCATTATCTTTTATAACGATTTGAAAGTCTACTTTACAGATAAGAAAATTATCGATGAGGTCATCGCAGAGGAAAAGAAACATCTACTCGATCTTCTTAAATCAAGAAAATAATACGATACGGTGAAAGAA
>ERZ795048.180-NODE-180-length-68679-cov-11.678830_pt1 | contig 68679 bp, 70 predicted proteins | sample MGYA00375132_ERZ795048 | MGnify/ENA primary metagenome ERZ795048 (study PRJEB30177, sample SAMN05720225) | activated sludge metagenome | isolation source: Anaerobic digester | place: Hong Kong | collected 2014-12-17 ...
TATTGAAAACTTTGGTATAAGTGCTTGATGTAATAATAATGCTTATTCAAATATTTTGAAGGTCCAGCCGTCATTTATCAATTCATCAAGAAATACTGGTAAGGCTTCAATGTTATCAGGTGTAACTATATGAAGCTGATAAACAGCTCCTTCATGAACATCCTGTGTAAGCTCATTGTATGCAAATTCCGCACCATTAATTACAGTTCTGTTCCAGTCGGAATATGTAGCATCAAATAAAACTGTCGTATATCCAAGTGATTGAGCTATATATAAGTCTCTTTCACAAAATTCACCTATTATAGGCCGGTAATATCTCATCCTTTCATAATCATCTTTAAGCGCTATTTCAAGCAGCTTCTCTGTTTTAATAAAATCATCTATATACTCTTCATCAGTCATTGTATATGAGGGAGGTATATGGTAGTAGCTGTGAGCTCCCAAGGTGTGTCCGTCATCATATATTGCTTTAACTTTTTCAGGAAATATTTCTATGAATTCTCCTACAAGAAAAAATGTTGCCAAAATATCCCTTTGTTTAAGTAATTCCAGCAGTTTTTCAGTATTACCACGAACATGCTCATATCCTAAATTAAAAGTAAGATAAATTTCCTTTTTCTCAGGATCCATCGATGTTCTGACATTGTATTTCTCCATGACTTCTGTTTTGTTACTCTTTTCACCCCAGCTTATTTGTTCTCTTGATAATTCATCGGTTACAGTAAGGTCAATATATAGGTCATAATAGTCTATATATGTGCTGTTAGGCGGTATGACTGTAGGGCTTGGTTCAATAGTTTCAAAAGTTTGTGATGGTTCAGCCTGAGTTTGTGAAGGCTGGTCTGTTTCAGATTCAGAAGGTGGTAGAGTTACAGTTATATCAGGGGTAACTGTATCAGTAAAAGATGGCGGGACTGTTGTATTATCACATGATGATAATAAGGTTATAGCGCATATGAGCAATATTAGTAAAGTGTTCTTTCTCATTATTCCTACCTTATGGTTATGTCGGCATCTGTTGGTATACATGATATCCAAGAATTTCCCTGAGCAACCTGTAACGGTTCATTGTTATATGTAAATTCAAATTCTGAAGAGTCAGTTTCCCTGCTCCATTGTATCTCAATATATTTTCCATCATTTATGTAATAACCGCTACCTGAACCATATGTGGTAATAGCTACATGCTCAGAAGCATCACCTAGATATCTGGTATCCATTTTTAGCAAAAATAAGTTTTCAACGCTTATAGCTTCACCGCTGTTGCCATCAATATGCTTATCTGCAAACTGGTATCTTGTATACTCTGATTTGTTATTATCATAAATAAAATATGGGCTGCTTATATATATACCTGTAAGGTAGACTTTATTTGCATCATTTCCTTCTTTAGTACTACTTTGCGTAGAAAAATTGAATATGTTCTTTTGTTCAGTTTTTTCAATCTTTTCTGTTGAAATATTCTGCATCGATCTTAATACATTCTGCCCTGCTGTAACTACACAGTGAACAGACTCCATTCCAGATGCAATTCTGTCAGAGTCTCTCCAGAAAGGATATCCGTTATCTTCTCCAAATATGCCGTTTATCGTAGTAAGTCCTCTGTCAGCTAAATCTTTTTTAGCATTCTCTTCACCATATTCACTGAAACCGTAATGGAATATGTAACTGTCAAATGCGAGTGCCATTTCTGTAAAATATGAACGCAAGCTTCTTACAGCTCCTATCTTTTCAACATTATATGGATCCTGATATATCGCCATAAAACGGGAAATATCATACTCTACAAGCATTTCTATAACTATATCCGCTTCAGAAATGCCTGCCTGAGGCAGACTCTGTCTCTTGTTTTCCAAAATAATCGCTACCGGTTTAACATCAAGTGCAAATTCATGCATATACTCACTCTTACCTGTAAGAGGATTAACTGCCAGCACCAATGAAGGATCAATTGTAGCTGAAGGCTCTTCTGTTGGTGTAACGCTTTCAGTAGGCGTTTCAGTTGGCTCTACTGACTCGCTTGGTTGCTCTGTCTGTGTAGGTGTTACAGATGGTCTAGGCGTTTTACTTGGAAGAGTTGGTGATTCTGCAATATTCCCTACTGCTTCAAAGTAACTGCCACAAGAAGAAAACAGTATTGAAATTACTATTATCAGAGAAATTATTATTGTTTTTCTTAAAATATTACTGATTTGTCTTTTGTGTTTCATCTCAATTCTCCATATTTCAAACGGAATTATATCTCATTTTGAATATATTTTCGCTCAATAATTTTGTTATGTCAAATATTTTAGCGGTATATTATCCTGGTTTAGTATATAAAGCTGGAAATATACTCTTAAGTACCATAATGTCGTAAATATTGTAACAGCAGAAACAATTGCCACATACGGAGAAAAAAGATCATATCCTCCATTGAAATTCATATACAGAATATATGCGCAGTTTGCAAACACTGTAATACTCTGAAGTATATGAATGTACAAGAACCTTTTGTCATTTGAGAATATGTATGCTGCCAGTACAAGCAGTATAGATGGAAACAGATATCTTTCATGCATTTTTGTTGCAAATGCAAAAACCACAGTCATTAAAAGACCTGCTGTTGCAAAAGTAAATCCTGGCATCTTGTTTCCTTTTATAAAAGCTATTGTAGTCAAAGCACATATTCCTAAAATAGCTACATATCCATATATCTTATATGCAAACAAAAACATAACTTCACTATCTGATACCCAGTTCAAACCTAATAAAGCATATATGTTATATGCATTAACTGTCGCATATGCATATTGTCCCATTGTTCCAAAGTATAAAGAGAATATCCACAAAGGCTCCTGCCGTATAGCAAAGGGAAGTATTACAACAACGAACAGCGCTAAACCTATAAGCAAGGATATAAGGACTTTTTTTGTATTTTTGCTTTTAATGTATGCGAATATGAGTATTGGCGCAAATATAAATGCCTGAGGTTTTAGAAGTACTGCAATAACATAAGCAACAGTTGCAAACTCGAGTTTGTTATTCATAATGTTGTATGCTGTTAGCGCTATAAAAAAGGTCAGTATGCTGTCAATCTGTCCCCATGCTGCAGAATTCAATATGTATGCAATATTTAACGCTACAGCAGCAGAAAGTATAATTGATGTTGTTTCAGAAAATCTTGTTTTTGCTATCTTATACACTAAATATGCAGTCATAATATCAAAAATGATAGCTGGCATTTTCAACAGGATTATATGAGCTGGAAATGCGAATGTCAGACCAAGGGCTTCTCTTGCAAATTCTATAAACCATAGTATGTATATATACAAAGGAGGATAATCACAGTAATATGAACCGTTATAGAACTCTAATAATCCGTCATTGTAAGCCTGTTCACCCCAGTAGCTGAAACATCCCATATCTGTAAGATGCCCCATAACAGCTCCTGCAATAAATACACGAGTAATAAAAGCTACTAAGAAAACCGCTCCTAGAATAAGATAAGATTTATTAAGTTTTTCTATTAAACTATTGGTCGGTTTGTTTTCTTTGGTACTCATAGAAAGTAATATGAACCCCGCTTTCCGTCATAAGTCTGTCGGATATGTGCACAGCAGTCCATTGAGGCTCGTTGTCTAAGTTTATAAAATGTTTATCCGCTTTGAAAATCCCATGGACTTTTGTAACATATGCTTTGTCACAATATGGAAGAAGCGCTTGATATATACTCTCACCTCCAATAACATACACATCAGAACTATTTTCATTTTCTATCTTATTTAATGCCTGCTCAATGGTGTTTACTACTATTACATCGTCTCGTTTGAAATCCATATCACGAGTAAGAACGATGTTTTTCCTATTCTTTAATGGCTTGCCATTTTTAAAAGAATCAAGAGTTCTTCTCCCCATAATAACAGTTTTATCCATAGTCTTATTTTTGAAATATGCCATATCCTCTTTAATATGCCATTGTATCTTACCCATATAACCAATTCCCCAGTTTTCATCTACAGCTACAATTAAATTCATACTGCTACCTCAATATCCTTAATCTGAGGATTCTTCTTGTAATCAATTAGTTTAAAATCATCAACTGTAAAGTCATAAAAGTTTGTAATTTCAGGATTAATCCAGAACTTAGGGGCAGGATAAGCAGGTCTTTTTAAAAGTTCCTCGACTAGTGGTATATGTCTGTCATATATATGTGCATCAGCTATTACATGCACCAGTTCTCCCGCAATTAGTCCAGATGCTTGAGCTATAATATGCATAAGAACAGCATATTGAACTACATTCCAGTTGTTAGCTATAAGTATGTCGTTTGATCGCTGATTTAGTATACCGTTCAATATGTTTCCCGAAACATTGAAAGTCATGCTGTATGCGCAAGGGTACAGATTCATTTCATGAAGGTCTGCATGAACATATATATTTGTCATTATCCTTCTGCTTGCCTTGTTATTTTTCAAATCATATAAGACTCTGTCAACCTGATCAAACATTCCTTCATTGTATTTATGCTTTACAGACAACTGGTAACCGTAAGCCTTACCTATAGAACCATTCTCATCAGCCCATGCATCCCATATCTTGCTATTCAAATCATTTATATTATTAGATTTCTTCTGCCATATCCACAGAATCTCATCAATCGAGCCCTTAAAACGTGTAGGACGTAACGTAAGTATAGGAAATTCTTCAGATAAATCATATCTGTTAACGACACAGAATTTTTTTACAGTGTGAGCAGGTACTCCGTCTAGCCATTTTGGACGTACATCCAAATCTTTATCTGAAAACCCATTGTCAATAATATCTCGACACATATTCTTAAAAATATCGTCTGCTTTACTCATTTACCGCTCCTTTCTTCATTCTTTTAATATTATACAATCAATTTGCTATTATGTGAACTAAATACCTTTGTAATATCCTTTTAATGCTTTAATAACATATTTTGCAATTATACCTGTCAGTATGCCTGTTACTACTGCAAATACAGATAATATGGCTATGTACCAGAATATGTTTATATTTCTTAAAATTACTAGTGCAGTTATAAACTGGGCAAGATTGTGTACAATTGCTCCAATTATACTAAGGCCTATAACTGAAAACTGTATCTTTTTTTGTTTTTTAATTAGAACGCATACTAAAATTGATGCCATGCCTCCAAAAAAGCTGAAAAGAAATGTAACGAAATTTCCTCTTAAAAGGCCTGCAATTATTATCCTTACAGCTTGTACTGCTACTGCATAAACAGGTCCGAGCACATATAAAAGTGTTAAAGGAACTACATTCGCCAGGCCAAGTTTAACTCCTGGTGCAATCGCTGAAAAAGGGATATATCCCTCGGCAATGGAAAGAGATATTGCCAATGCAGTAAATATAGCGGATATTGTAATCTTTTTTGATTTACTCATCTTGTTATACCATCCACTATTACATTATCTTCCGTCAGGTATATTAATACCTTGTTTGGAAGACATGCTATCTGCTTTCTTGAACCGCTTTGTATATATCCCATATGCATACAGTCTTTATTAGGACAAGTTGCAAAAGACATATATGCTTTCCCATCCTTAATTGTAACGGTATTTATTAAATTACCATTGTCATCATATATGTTTACTATGTTATCTTCATCAATGGGTTTTCTATATACAATTTCATTATCCTGCTGGATAATGAGAATAGAATCATCTTTATTATCTGTTAAAAAATAGATGGATATAAAAATGACGAATACGCATATTAAGATTGCTATCAGTGCAATATCAGCTTTCTTCATATGCGTATTCTATCATTATTGGTATTTGTTTAAAAGTTCTTTATATATCTGTTCATCAGCTGTGCTCATGTTTGACGGATTTACTATATTTACATTGATGTATAAATCCCCTCTCGAGCCATCTTTTTTATAATATCCTTTTCCCCTGACTCTAATACGTGAACCGCCTTTAACTTTCTGAGGAACCGTAACTTTTAAGGTCGTATCCGGCATGTTTATTTGCACCTGCGAACCAAAATACGCCTGCCAGGGATAGACATCAGCTGTCTTTATAAGGTCATCTCCTTCAAGAGATAAAGTAGCAGTATTCTGAATATCGAACTTAATAAACAAATCTCCGCCGTTCTGCCCCTGACCTTTCATCTTTATTTTCTGACCAGGTCTTATACCTTTGGGTATCTTTAAATTAACCTTTTTGTTATTAATTGATACTACCATTTCCCTACCTGATAAAGCATCTTCAATACTGATTGTCATCGAGGCCTCAGAATCAGGCTGCGAAGGCGATCTTCTTGCAGATTTTCTTGATGATGATGAAAAAGGATCTGCTCCCATTCCACCCATACCCAGGTCTGCAAAGAATGCGTTAAAAAAGTCAGAAAAATCATTAGATTGGGAAAATCCAGAACCTCGGTTAAAATCATATGAGTATTGATTTCCAAATGATGACGGATCAAATCCCTTACCATTGAATCCGTTTGAGCCCAAAGTATCATAGCGCTTTCTTTTTTCATCATCAGAAAGCACTTCATAAGCCTCATTAATTTCTTTAAACCTTTCTTCAGCCCTTTTATTGTTAGGGTTGTTATCAGGATGATATTTCTTGGCTAGTTTCCTATATGCTTTTTTTATTGTATCCTTATCGTCTTTCTTCTCTACTCCAAGGACTTTGTAATAATCTTTATATTCCATATGCATCACCTCGGTCTGACTTTCTCTGACCTTATTTTATTATATAACTGCTCAATACTTATTTCAATAGTTATTTATAATAACACTTTATCCATAGCAAAAATTACCATATGAAATATATGGTAATTAAACGTATATTTATATCGGTTACAGGCTTGCTTGAATCGTTAGTATTATACGCTGCAGAATCATCACTAGCACATACAAAGCTATATATGAGAAATCAAACATCATAGGTCTACCTTTAGTAAACCTTGCTATGAGGTTTCTCAATGGAGCCAGAAATGGTTCTGTAAGCCTTACTAATACCTCATAGTATATGCTGAATTTGGCACTTCCAAAAAACGATGCAATCGCTCTAATAAACACCAGCAAGGAAATAGCATATAGCAAATAGTATAGGACTGTTAGCAGGATATTAAGCATTACACCTTCTAATTAGCAAATGTTCTTGTTTTGGTATCAGCTAACTTTGACAGATCCTGCTTTTCATCATCGATATGATAGCCGCTAGGAGCAACGACTAATATCTTATCGGACAGTTTTCTGATAGCGCCATTCAATGTATATACTGTGCCGCTAAGAAAATCAACTATCCTTTGTGCAAGTTCTTTCTCAATCTGTTCAAGATTAACTATTACCGCTCTGCCTGATTTCAATGAATCACATACCCTCTTTGTTTCTTCGAAACTTTCAGGATACATAACATTTAATATACCTGTAGAACGTTCCATGGGAACCACCTTCTTGCTTGCAATTTGATCTAAGGCATCGATCCTATCAACTATAGGACTAACTTGAACAGATGGTCTGGTTTTCCCATTACCATCTCTAGTTACTGGTGCTACTTGTTGTTTTTCTGGCGCAGCCTGTTCGAAACCTAAGAATTCGGTTAGAAATTTGTCAAAAACACTCATGTTTTTCCTCCTCTTTTGTGTACAATCAAAATAATCTTTAGTATTTATGGTTTATCTTTAAAAATTGCTGAACCAACACGTAATATATTAGCGCCCTCCTTAGCAGCTAAGATATAATCGTTGCTCATCCCCATTGAAAGATATACCATATCTGTATTGTAAAAGGATTTTTTGCTTATGTCAACAAAAATATCATGTAATTTCCTAAATGTATGCGATATTAACTCATTATCCTGTGTAAAAGGCGCCATTGTCATAAGTCCTTTGATCTTAACATTTGGATTATTCTCATTGTGGGATATAAGTTTTTCTATGTCTTTTTCATCTGCTCCAAACTTATTATCATCTTTAAATATCTTTATCTGAAGTAAAACATTTGTAACAACCTGCTGCTGAGATGATCTTTTTTGTATTTCATCTAAAAGTTCTTCACTATCAACTGAATGTATTAATACAGTTTTACCGACTATGTATTTTACCTTGTTTTTCTGAAGATGCCCAATTAAATGTATTTTTGCCTTACCTTGAAAATAGTCATACTTTTTTAAAAATTCCTGAACTCTGTTTTCTCCCAGTTCAATACCAGGAACTACTAAAGCTAAAGCAGCAGTCTCACAGGAAACTGTTTTTGAAACTGCAACTATTAAGATATCATCATTATTCAGCTGCTTTTTGATTTTATAAATATTTTCTGCTACGTAGTTAATCATTACAAACCTCTCTAGTTAACAACATCACCATCTGAAACGGAATATGGATCTAGTATATAATAATCATACACCTTGAAACTGTAATCCTCATCTATGTCTTTTATTATGGCATATATACCGTCAGTATAAAGGACATCTATATAGACAAACTTTACAGATATACCTTTAACAAGAGCTACCTGCATATTTTGAAATGAAGAATATTTATAGTTATATATTGCACTTATTGGAATTTTCAACCCTTCATATTCTTTTATTACCAGCAATCCATCAAATTTCCCTAAAGACACTAATTGCGATAAACCGTTATCAACTTCAAAGAATACCACTGTCTCATTATCTTCACTGTTTCCTATAATAACTTTTGATATATCGATATATACATCCATGCCTGATGTATTAATATTTATCTTTAAATCTTCAATATCTTTTATACGAGCAGCATCTGAAGATGATAAGACTACTGCTATGTGAAATTTTTTGGAAGTTGCCACCTTTACAGCAGTTGATGATTCCAGTCGATTATCACCAGACATTTCATCATGCAGATGTGTTGGATACACTGATTTCATCTGCTCATATGTATGATATTGCTGATTATATTGCATATTGTATGATAAATATCCAGAGTTAACTGCAACTACATCAAATACATCACTTGCCATAGCCTGCTTAAGCTGCTGCTGCTGAACATATAACTCATCAAGTTGCTGTTGTTTTTCATTATTACCGCTCTTTACATCATTGAGGTATTCATTAAGAGCTTCTATACTCTCTTTGTGTATTTGAACATCTGAAAGAGTCTGACTGGAAAGTACTGATGAAAAGGATAAAAGACTCTTTCTTACCTGATTATCAATTATTTTAATATCTTCTGATATTATTCCAGTATTTATCTCATATAACTGCTGTTTTTTCTGTATCTGGTCATTTATTTCAACCAGATCATTATATAAAGGATTGTTTGTGCTTACCAAAGAACCTATTAAGCTGTTAACTCTTATCCTGCTTCCCTCTTCATATGTTTTTATTAACGAGTATCCCTCAACAGCATCATATGAGTCATACTCATAAAGAACCAGTCCTGATATATTAATCTGATCTATAAGTTTTCCATTATATGCAATATCTTTTTTCACAATGGAAGAGTAGTAGTTTATTGCCATTCTTGATACTAGTATTACAAAAAGAAAAAAAGCTATCACTATCATCAATCTGATAATAGCTTTTGTGTTCTTATCCTTTTTATCCTTTTTTTCCTTCTTTTTGCCTTTTATCATCTTTTCAGATATTTAATATGCCTTTCTTTAACATCATATCACATGCTTTAAGCACACCTAGTTTTACCTGAGTGTATGTTAGGCCTCCTTGCATATATGCTATGTACGGTTCTCTTAATGGTGCGTCTGCAGAAAATTCTATAGATGCTCCCTGTATAAATGTACCTGCGGCCATAACCACCTGGTCATCATAACCTGGCATATCCCAAGGGTATGGAGTGACATGCGAATCTATAGGAGAACCTGCCTGAACACCTTTACAGAACTCAAGCAGTTGTTCTTTGTTTTTGAATATAACAAGCTGTATTATATCCTGTCTGTCTTCTTTATATTCAGGATAGCTTTTAAATCCTAGTTTCTCGAAAAGCAGTGATGTGAATACTGCTCCTTTTAGGCTTTCCATTACAGTATACGGAGCCATGTATAATCCCTGAAACATAAGCCTTTTATTATTAGTAGCTCCGACCTCTTTTAATAACCCTGGAGCATAAAGCCTTGCCGACGCATTCAAGATGCACTCCTTAGTGCCTACTATATATCCTCCGCTTCTGCACAGCCCTCCTCCGGGATTTTTGATTAATGAACCTGCAGCCATATCCATTCCCCAATGTGTAGGTTCTTCATCACATACAAATTCCCCATAACAGTTATCTACAAAAAGGATTATATCTTTTCTAACAGCCTTAACCTTTTTTGAAATCGAAATGAACTGCTCTTTTGAGACAGGAGGACGCAAACTGTATCCTCTGGATCTTTGTATGAATATCATTTTTGTTTTATCAGAAATCGCATTCATAACTGCAGTTTCATCTATCTTGTCCTCAATATGTTCAATTATTCTGTAAGTTATTCCATACTCGGCAAGACTGCCAGTTGCCTTTGTAATACCTACAGTACTTCTCAATGTATCATATGGCATACCATTTGCAAAAATTATCTCATCACCAGGTCTTACATTTGATGACATAGCAAGACTAATAGCTGAAGTACCAGATGCTATACTCTCACGAACTAATGCATCTTCTGTATTAAATATGTCTGCATAAACTTCATCAAGAAGATCTCTTCCTCTGTCTGAGTAACCATATCCTGTCGTTTCTGCAAAATAGGCATCACTTACCCTTCTGTCCTGAAAAACCTTTGTTATCCTCACCTGGTTAGTTTCTGCAGTATCAGAAAGTTCCTTGAATTGATTATCGCATAGCTGTTGCACATCATCAGCAAGACTGATAAGTTTTTTATCTATATCAAACCCTTTTATCATTCTAATATTCCTTTTATATATTTTATCGCATCAGATATCTTTATTACTGTCTGTCCATTTACAGGTGTAAACTGATAGGAATTATGTTCCTGATTTATTTCAAATCTCAAGCTATAGTCACAGACTGCATCAGCAATTGATTTAAATGGAAGTATAATATCATCCTCACTACAACTGTAGCTAACATTTTCCTTGGTAACAGTTAATCTGCATTGAGGATATATTTTTATGACTTTTCCGTAACTGTCTTTTACACTTAAAGAACCTTCAAATTCCATCTTAAAATCATCTTTTTGAATCTCTTTTGCAAGATATGTGTTCTGCCATTTTCTCCAGGCTATCATGTCTTGGTAAACTATATCATCTTCAGACTGTGGATTTATCAAACCATATCTGTCAATAACCGCTGTATTATCACAATCAGTACAGTATAGAAGGTTCTTCTTTGTATGCATTGAAAAGTCCTGTAGGCATTTTGGGCATTTATGTAATATCGCATGCATTCCTTCTGCCATTGACCTGCTATGAAATTTTATGTGTTTTCTTCTTTGCCACTCGTACTCATTATAGCTAAGAGCAATTCTTATTTTACTGTCTATATCATCAATACTCATGCTGCGCACTTGCTGATTTGTAAATAGTACGAAAGACTTATGGTCTATACGTCCTCTTCTAAACCCTCTTGAACATCCCCTATACCATCTTGGAAGGCTGATTGATGCTCCGTTAAGATGCGATATTACTACATTTGAGTTGCTTTGCTTTATAAGCTTGGCAGCACTGTTATTAAAGGGCAGCATTGACCCGTCAATTGTCCTAGCGCCTTCAGGAAACAAACCTATAGTGCCATTTCTCTTCAATACATTGATAGCCATTTTTGTAGAACGGATATCGCTCATGCCCTGTCTTTTTGGTATTGCACCAAAATATTTCAGTATTTTCTTCAAAATAGGATATTCAAAATATGATGAAGAAGTAAGGTAATGAACCCATTTCTTCGTTACAAATGCTCCCATTACAAATGGGTCGATAGCTGATACATGGTTACCTAATAGTATTGTAGAACCCTCAAGGTTATCAATGTCAGATGATTTATTTGATCTGAGATTTAAAACAATACGGAATCCTCCCTTTATTATGCCCCTTAAAAGCACTTTAGCAACTATGTTCGGTTCATTTATGTAATATGTATCTTCTTGTTCTTTTTTTTGAATAGTATTCAATATGCACATCCTAATCTTTAGTGTATAGAATTTTATCACTTAACCCTGATGTTAGCAATATATGTAAAACTTTGAGTGCTATAAAGTTGACTGACTTGCTTGATAAATAATCTTGCTTTATTTAGAATAGGATGATGAAGAATAGTAATGATGTCTATATAGAACTTATAGTATCCCAACAAAGCCATAAAAGAAGACTTTCCTCTTTTTTAAGAAAAGAAATGGGCATATCTGGCAACTGCATAAGAAGAGCTAAAAACTTCGATAATATTTATGTTGACAAAAAACCTCAGCATACTGACTACATTTTATCCGAAGGCCAACTAGTCACTATTGTAGTCCCAGACAAAGACACTAAATCTGTTATATTAAGTTCGGATATGAATCTTAATATATTGTATGATGATGAGTACCTTATAGCTGTTGACAAACCCTATGGTGTATTGTGCCATCCTATAATGAGTGTTGATGAGGATACTATTGCCAATGGACTTAAGCATATCTACCCTGGCATGGGTATACATCCAATCAGTAGGCTGGACAGAGATACGACAGGAATAGTTATGTATGCCAAAAACTCTATAGTTCATCATAAAATGTCTCTTATTGATATAAATAAGAAATATATAGGAATGGTACTAAACAGCCCGCCTGTTACTGAAGGCACTATAGACATGCCAATTGCAAGAGTACCTGTTTCTACCATGCTAAGACAATTCGATCCATCTGGCAAAGAATCCATTACCCATTACTCCACGATATTTTCCAAGAAAAGCGCTTCCATCCTCCTATTTACTTTAGAAACAGGCAGAACGCATCAAATAAGAGTGCATTGCAAAGAAGGCGGTTTCCCAATAATTCATGATACTCTTTATGGGAAACCTTCTGATTATGACCAGTATATATCCAGACAAGCGTTGCACTCATATGAAACTTCTTTTATACATCCTTTTACAAATGAGAAAATATGCATAAAATCTGATCTTCATGATGATATGCTTAATCTTGAAAAGGCTATCAGAGAAAAATAACTTGTTTATGAATCGTTAAGGTGATATGCTTTTTTTAATGGAATATTTAAAAGCAAAAGGCATTGTGTGTAAAATATCTGATTACAAGGAATCTGACAAAATTCTTACCTTATTAACATACGAAAAAGGAAAGATACAGGTTATAGCCAAAGGAGTAAAAAAGAAAGGTGCAGCTCTTGCACATGCAGCAAGGCTTTTCTACTGCGGCAATTTTGAATTTATCTGTTCCAATAATATTCCCATTTTAACAGGAGCATCTCAAATTCAGGATTTCTTTGGTCTTACGCACAAAATGGAAACTTTATATTATGCATCACATTTCATGAATCTATGCTCATATTTCATTCAGGAAGAACAGCCATCACATGATTTAATGTCTCTTCTTCTTAACAGCTTATACCTTCTTATGAGAGAGGAAGCAGATCCTATGCTATTAACATCTATAATACAGTTCCGTATTGCTTCCTTGGAAGGATCTGCTCCAATAACAGACTTTTGTGTAGAATGTCAGAAGCCTTTGGATAATGATTGTTCATTCTGCTTTTCTATTGATAATGATGGAATATCCTGCTGTAATGACGGTACATGTATATCTCATGCGATTTTTAAAGCCATAAACCATATTTGTAATGCAGACGCATCCAAAATATATTTCTTTAATATTCCAAAAGCTGATTTACCTGTTTTATATGAATTGTCCTGCAGATATATTGAAAAAATAGCCGGCAAGCACTTTGAGATACTTGATTGGATAAAAGAGTTGTAATTATATTCAAAAATTATCACATATATTATTTATAACCAAGAGTATTCAGCATACGATTATCATTTCGCCAGTCATTTTTAACCTTAACCCATAATTTTAAATTTATCTTAAAATCAAATGTATGCTCCATGGATTTTCTGGCCTCAGTTCCTATCCTTTTAAGCATAGATCCGCTTTTTCCTATAACAATTCCTTTATGACTGTCTTTGTCACAGTAAATGACGGCTTCTATATCATACAAATCCTTATCTTCTCTTTTCTTGAATAATTCAATTTCAACAGCTGTTCCATGCGGAACTTCTTCTGATAAAAGAAACAGCAATTTTTCCCTTATGATATCTTCTGCCATCTGTCTCATAGTCTGGTCAGTAATTTCATCCTCATCGTAATACATAGGACCTTCTTCAAGATAACTCACAATCATCTGTTTGAGCTGTTCTACATTAAAATCTTCCTGCGCGCTTATAGCCATAATCTGGTCAAACTTTACTTTTTTAGAATACTGTTCTGTATACCATCTGGCAGTAGGCTGATCAATAGTGTCGCACTTATTGATTACACATATCTTCGGTATATCAATATTTGAAAGAAGCTCAAGAATTATTACATCTTCATAAGGAATTTCATGTTGCTTTTTAGGTGCTGTAACAAATACTATTACATCAGTTTCAGTAAATGTTGATTTTGCTGCAGTTACCATATATTCGCCTAATCTTGTTTTCGGCTCGTGAATTCCTGGAGTATCTAAAAAAATAATCTGACTGGATTCATCAGTATATATAGCCTTGATATTTCTTCTTGTAGTCTGGGGTTTGGGTGTTACAATACTAATTCTCTGCTTTGTTATTGCATTGATTAAAGTAGATTTGCCTACATTAGGCCTTCCTATTACTGAAACGAATCCCGATTTGAAAGTCATATTATCTCCCTTTTATATCATCATAAAAATCAAAAGAATTTGGAAGCAGTTCCTTTAGTTTAAATGTTTTCCATTCTCTGTCTTTCCCGCTTACAAAAACAATAGCATCCTTACTCATAAATTCACTCATTACCTGACGGCATATACCGCAAGGAAATGCATAATCATTAATATCACCTGTTATGGCAATAGCTGATATGTATTTTTCATTTTCACTCATAGCTTTAACTATCGCTGTTCTTTCTGCACATATAGTAGCACCATATGAGGCATTCTCAATATTTGCTCCGGTATATATTTTACCGCTGCTTGCCAACACAGCAGCTCCTATTTTAATTTTCGAATAAGGTGAGTATGCATTATCTATACTGTTTTGTGCAGCTAGTTTTAATGCATCATATTTATCTGTCATATCCCAACTCCTTTAAAATATTCTCCTGAAATTCTTGCATCAGATTCTCCTGTTTCTCGTCCTGATGGTCATAACCTAGAAGATGCAGAAGACCGTGGCTTGCTAAAAACACGCATTCCCGAATTTCAGAATGTCCATAACTTTCAGCCTGAGAAAATACTTTGCTTTCACAAATAAGTATATCTCCTAGAAATAATTCATTATTTTCATAATCAATGTCATATTTATCGTAAACAATTTTACCATCTGAACTATCAGTCGCAGGAAAGGAAAGAACATCAGTTACTGAATCTATATCTCTTTGTTCAAAATTTATCTGTTTTATGTATTCATCATCTACAAATTCAATAAATACTGACAAACACAGATTATCATCATCAATTGAATTAGCCTGAAGTATTTTGTCTAAAACCTTTTTAACAGGCTCCTCGAACTGCTTAGTCCTGTCATTTAGACCTTCAATATCAATTCTCGTCTTCATTATCTTCTTTTTCCTCTTCTTTTTCTTCCAAAGATAAAGTTTTTGCAGCCGCAATATCCTTGTCAGTCTGATTAGGATATTTAACCCTCTGATGGAAATATCCAGTAAATACTTTCATAAAAGCAAACAATATCTCATCCAGATCTTTCAGTGTAAGGTCACACTGATCAAACTGACCATCATCTCTTTTTGACTTAATTACTTTTCTGATTGTTTTCTCTATTTCAATAATATTAGTAGTTTCCATTGACCTAATTGTCGCCTCACAAGAATCAGCCAGCATTACACAAGCTGATTCTTTAGTTCTCGGTTTAGGTCCAGAATATCTGTAATCCTCTTCCATTATGGGCTCATCTGATACGCTCTGAGCTTTGTGATAAAAATACTGAACCTGTGTAGTACCATGATGTTCCTGGATTATATCTCTTATAGAAGGAGGCAGTTTGGCTTGTTTAGCTAAATCTACACCTTCATTGGTATGACTGGTAATTATGGTGGCTGACAACTGAGGAGTCATAGTATTATGTGGATTTCCTGTTTTTGATGACTGATTCTCTCCAAAGAATGCCGGTCTGTTCAGTTTTCCCACATCATGATAATATGCTCCAACTCTTGCTAAAAGACCATTAGCACCTATTGCTTCGGCAGCTTCCTCCGCTAAATTACCTACCATTAATGAATGATGATAAGTTCCAGGAGCTTCTATCATAAGCCTCTTCAGAAGTGGTCTTGTAGGAGAGGCTAATTCCATAAGCTTAAATGGTGTAACTATATTAAAGAATGCTTCGAATACTGGTAATAATCCCAGACACAACAGTGCTGCACCCATAGAAGATATAAACAGGGCTATCAGCTGGGTGTATGGCATATTGATTGTTATATCAGTTGTTATAAGCATATATGCCATATATATGACCATATTTATGACACCTAGAGCAATACCAGAAATAGCTAGCCTTATCCTTGCAGAAGTATTTCTTACAATGTATATAGTAGCAATAGAACCTAAGAGCAATATTGTAAGATAAACTATATCACCTCCGACAATATAGCAGTAAAATACAGCCATTGGACAGGAAAAAACATACGAGGTGTTGTCAGATATTAAAATAGCAAGCATCATAGGCAAGATGAAATATGGAATATACATATAGTATTCAGATGGAACAAAAAGTGCTGGTATATATACCATAAAGAAAAGCAACACAAGTATAAATATGGATTTGGGCTGTAATTTCATAGTGTGTCCGCAGATTTTTTTTGATGCCAGCGATGCAAGGATACACATAATAAACAGCACTGCCGCTCCAATATACATATAAAGTTCATTTGCAACTTTAATTACTCCCATTTCCGATAGAGTTTTAATATCATCACTTTGAAGCTTATCCCCTTTTTCATACAACACTGACCCAGCAAAAACAACTACTGGGGAATTATCTATTACATCCTGATAAACTCTTTCTTTTTCCATAAGAGTGGCAATCTGGTCTATGCGGCTGTTCACCTTCACAAAATAGTTTTTAAGGATATCAGTAAGCTCATTCAGATTACTATCAGTAACTGACTCATTTACCAAAGTTACGAATTTTTCCTGATACTCAATTAAATTATCTTCATGAATGTAATCATCCATAAATTCAGCAAATTTAGAACGGATAACAGTCTTATAGCTGTCATATGTCGTATCATTCACATCTCTTAATATAGCTCTTGCAAGATTATTAGGTATATCTACTCCAAGTGAATAGAATATACTAGTATATTGGTTTATCAATGAATTAAGAGCTGTATTGTACTGAGGGCTTGTCATTGATAGTCCCTTAACCTGTCCTCTGTATACATCAGTAACATCAAAAAATCCTATAATGTTTTCATAAAGAGCAACAGAAGCCGTGCTAATCCTGACGGCAATCGGCTCTACTGCCTGCTTTGCTGCTTCAGCCTTTGATAATGTTGCTTCCTTATCGTAGTAGTCAAAAGATGCTACTATATCAGTAGACGCAACATTATCACTTGTAATCATATGACCTGTGTCACTGACTTTTTGAAATATGCCCAAAACAGCAATAATAGCTGCAAGAAGAAGTATGAGCACATTATATAACCTGTTCTTTAATAAATCCCTTTTATTAATTTTGGATCTACTCATTTTTATTCACCTTTTTTTTGTTTTCTGCCCGTTCATATGCATTAATGATTTTCTGCACAAGCTCATGTCTTACTACATCTTTGAAGGTAAGGTTTATTATACCTATATCATCAATGTTCTTCAATATGTGTATGGCTGTTATAAGACCGGACTTTTTCTCACGAGGCAAGTCTATCTGGGTTATGTCACCATTTATAACCATTTTGGAGCCAAAACCCATTCTAGTAAGAAACATTTTCATCTGTTCTTCTGTGGTATTTTGAGCTTCATCAAGAATTATGAAAGCATCATCTAGCGTACGGCCTCTCATATATGCTAAAGGAATAATCTCGATTAATCCTTTTTCTTTATTCCTTGCTACATTATCCGGACCCATTAATTCAAACAGTGCATCATATAGCGGTCTTAAATACGGGTCAATTTTAGATTGCAGATCTCCAGGCAAGAATCCTAATTTTTCTCCTGCTTCTACTGCTGGTCTTGTAAGGATAATTCTTTTTACGCTCTTTGCTCTAAATGCAGTTACAGCGCATGCAACTGCTAAGAATGTTTTCCCCGTACCCGCAGGACCTACTCCGAATGTTATACCGTTTTTCTGTATGGCATCAGTATACTTTTTCTGTCCAAGCGTCTTTGCTTTTATAGGTGCTCCGGATGCATTTAGGCAGATATATCCAGAAGGGAGATAAAACGATTCATCTTTCCCCTGGTTAATCAAGTCCGCTAAATAAAGGATATTCTGTTTATTGATATCCTCTCCTGCCTGCGACATGTCTATGAGTCTTGTAATAAGCTTTTCAGCTCTGTTTACCTCTTCTACCTCGCCTTTCAGTCTAACCTCGCTTCCTCTTACAATTACAGATACATTCATCATGTTCTCTATAACTTTCAAATTAGAATCCGAGCTTCCGAAAACGCTCATCATATCACTTAGATTTTCAAAATTAATAAGTCTCTCCATTAACTCCTTCACATAAAGCAAATTGGCCTATATCGTCTTGTCACATAATTATATCATTTAGTCGGTATTTTAATCAAACAGGTATTTAATTGTCAGGCTTGCTTTTAAGTTTAGTATGTAATTGATGCATTGCATAAACTGTGCTGGTAGAAAGATGATGCTCTATCTTTGTAGTCTCTGTTTCTGCTGTCTGATTATCAACAGATAAAACATCTTTTAGGAATTTCAATATAATAATATGTTTCCCTGTTGCCGCTTTGACTGCTTCAATACCTGCGTCTGTAAGAAATATAGGCTCATACTTTAGCTGTACGCAATATCCCATTTTAGTCAGTTTCATAACCGCGTTGTTTGCAGAAGCTTTCTTTACTTTCATTTTTTCAGCCAGATCAGTAAGCCGAACGCCTTTATTGGCATATGATAATTCATAAATGCTTCTTAAGTAGTTCTCCATGGATTGTGTTAATCCGCTCATTTTACCACCGCCCCGTATTTTAAACAAAATGTTAGTTTTATCTTACCACACAAATTTGTCCAATTTCAACCGTTATATAATTTATTTTAGCGAAAATAATCATTTATCAAATAAACAACACAGATATACATATAATCAGTATGCTTATTTAAATAAAATATATGTTATACTTGTCAGTAGTAAATGATTTGTTTCTACTATTAAAACTGTTTAAAAGAGGATATTATATGAAAGTTCATGAAAGATTTTTAGATTATGTAAGATTTGACACTACATCAGACCCTAATTCAAAAACATGTCCAAGCACTCCAAATCAAATGGAGTTTGCCAGATACTTAGTTGAAGACATGAAGAAAATCGGTATTTCAAATGCATATGTTGATGAATTTGGTTATGTCTACGGTTTCATAGATGCATCTGAAGGTTTTGAGAACGTAGAATCAATAGGATTCATAGCACATATGGATACATCTGATGCAGTTAGCGGCAAAGATATTAATCCATGTATTATATCTGATTATACTGGTGATGATGTTGTTCTAAATGAAAAATTAAATATCATTATGGAAGTAGATAAATATCCTCATTTGAAAAATTATACAGGTCATGACCTTATAGTTACAGATGGCACTACCTTGTTAGGTGTAGATGACAAAGCAGGTATAGCAGAAATACTTGAAATGGCTGACATTCTTATAAATGACCCTTCAAAGAAACATGGCAGAATATGTATAGCATTCACGCCTGACGAGGAAATAGGAAGAGGTGCAGACTTGTTTGATGTCAAAAAGTTCAATGCTGCCTACGCATACACTGTAGATGGCGGACCTTTGGGAGATATACAATACGAAAATTTCAATGCCGCTTCAACAAATGTTAGAATAACCGGATTATCAGTTCACCCTGGTGGCGCGAAGAATATAATGAAAAATGCAATATTGATGGCTTATGAATTCAATTCACTGCTTCCTCATTGTGAAACTCCAGCTCATACCGAAAAAAGAGAAGGGTTTTATCATCTACATAATATATCCGGTTCTGAAGAATCAGCGCATATGAGTTATATATTAAGAGATCATGATTATGAAAAGCTTCAACAGAAAAAGGACCGAATGAAACTAGCTGCAGAATATATTAATAGCATATATGGGGAAAACTCTGTAACTCTGGAAATAAGTGATACATACCTGAACATGGCAGAAATGTTAAAACCCCATATGCATATTATTGAAAGAGCAAACAGGGCATATGAAGCTCTAGGCTATACACCTACAACTCATGCAATCAGAGGAGGAACTGACGGAGCTCGTTTATCTTACATGGGACTTTTGTGTCCTAACATAGCTACCGGCGGACATAACGCACATGGTAGATTTGAATATGTATCTATTAATGAAATGAATAAGATGGTTTCTGTACTTGTTCATATGGCCTGTGATATTAATCAATAGTAGGATTCTGAGTTAAATATTCATTTACGAAAGCATCCAGATTTCCATCCATTACAGACTGGACATCACCAGTCTCATAATTCGTTCTATGATCCTTTACCATAGTATATGGACAGAAAACATAAGACCGTATCTGACTTCCCCAGCCTATATCCATCTGTTCACCTTTGAGATCTTCAATTTTTTCTTTGTGCTCTCTTTCTTTGATTTCCTCAAGCTTGGACATCAGCATTCTCATAGCAGATTCTTTATTCTGATGTTGGCTTCTTTCTGACTGACAGGCTACTACTATATTTGTTGGAAGATGGGTTATACGTATTGCTGAATCAGTCTTGTTTACATGCTGACCGCCCTTTCCAGATGAGCGGAATGTGTCTATCCTTAAATCTTCAGTCTTAATTTTAACTTCAATATCATGGGAAACTTCCGGTATTACCTCACAAGATGCAAAAGAAGTATGTCTTCTGCCTGCTGAGTCAAAAGGAGAAATACGAACAAGTCTGTGTACACCGCTTTCACCTCTTAAATAACCATATGCATATTCCCCTTCAACATAAACAGTAACAGACTTTATACCTGCCCCATCACCATCAAGATAATCAGTAACAGTTGCTTTAAAACCTTTAGATTCAAAATACCTTGAATACATACGAAATAGCATTTCTACCCAGTCGCAAGCCTCTGTTCCACCTGCTCCTGAATGCAAAGTAAGGTAAGCATTATTCTTGTCATTAGTTCCGTTAAGAAGAGAATACATGCGAATCTGTATATATGCATTCTTTAAATCTTCCTTTGCAGTTACAAGTTCGTTTTCCAGTTCCTGGTCCTCAGGATTTTCTTCAGAAAATTCCAACAAGACAAAACAGTCCTCAAGCTTGGTTTTTAAATCTCCCGCTTTTGCAGATCTGTCCTTAAGCACTTTAATCCTCTGAAGTACTTTCTGTGAATTTTCATTATCCTGCCAGAAAGCTTCCTGCATAGTCTGATGTTCAAGGTTTTCTATTTCATTCCTAGATTGTTCAGAATCCAAGCTTTTTATGAGCTTTGCTGATTCTGCTTTAATATCATTTAACTCGTTTCTTATTGCTCCGTAATCAATCATTTAAGCGTTTTCATAAACCTTTCTATACGTTTCAAAGCTTCTTTTATATTCTCAAGCGAACTTGCATATGTAGCTCGGAAAAAGCCTTCTCCTGCATCAGAGAATGCTGTTCCTGGAACTACAAGCACTTTGTGTTCCATTAGAAGCCTGTCACAAAACTGTTCTGATGTAAGACCTGTTTTTCTTATATTAGGAAATACGTAAAATGCTCCTTTTGGCTCAAAACAATCTATACCGATATTCTTAAGGCCATTATAGATATATCTTCTTCTTGCATCATACTCGTTTCGCATATTTATAACATCACCATCACATTGCTTTAAAGCATCAATTGCAGCATACTGCACGAAAGATGGTGCGCACATTATAGCATATTGATGAATTTTTATCATCTGTGAAATAATATCTCTATGAGCACACACATATCCAAGCCTCCAACCTGTCATAGAATAAGCTTTTGAAAATCCGTTTACATATATGACTTTATCATGCATATTTTCAAATTCTGCAAAAGATGTATGTTTCATTCCATATGTAAGTTCAGCATAAATTTCATCAGAGATTACCATTATATCCTTTTTTGATAAGTAATCTGCAATAGGTGCAAGTTCCTCTTTAGTCATTACGGCACCTGTAGGATTGTTAGGATATGCAAGTATAATTGCTTTTGTCTTGTCTGTTATGCATTTTTCCAGCTGATCTACAGTAAGTTTAAAGCAGTTATCTTCACTAAGCTGTAGTGGTACTGCTTTTGCTCCTGTGAAATTCACACAACCTTTGTAAGCTACAAAACACGGTTGTGGTATTATTACTTCATCACCACAACCCGCAATGCTTCTTATCGCTATATCTATAGCTTCGGAAGCGCCCACAGTAATAATTATCTGGTCTTTCGGATCATAATTTAAATTATATTTCTGATGCAGCATTAAACTCAATGCTTCACGTAATTGTAAAATACCATTATTTGATGTGTAATGGGTTCTGCCTTTTTCCAATGCATGTATAGCTGACTCTCTTATCTGCCATGGTGTTGTAAAATCCGGTTCTCCAACCCCTAAGGATATGACATCATCCATACCATGCAGCATATCAAAATATTTTCTTATACCTGATGGCGGAGTCTTTTCCACTTCGCTTCTTATAAAATCTTTAGGTTTTTTCACAATACTATAGCCTCTCTCTGATCCTTTTCCTCTTCTTCAAAAACAAGCTCATTCTCCTTGTATTTTTTAAGTACAAAATGAGTTGATGTTGAAGTTACCCCTGATATCGTAGAAAGTTTCTGAGTTACAAAAAGTGCTACTTCTTTCAAATCCTTTCCCTCTACTATTGCTGCTATATCAAAAGAACCAGACATAAGATAACATGTTTTTACCTGCTTATAACTGTATATTCTTTTTGCTATTTCTTCAAACCCTCTGTCTCTTTCCGGAGCAACCCTTATCTCAATAAAAGCAATTACTATATCATCTTTTGCTTTTTCCCAGTTGATTACTGCAGAGTACCCTGCAATAACTTTATCCTGTTCATATTGCTTAATGACTCTTTCAACTTCTTCAACTGTTTTTCCTGTCATAACTGCAAGTTCCTGAGCAGTTAATCTTGCATCTTGTTTTAACAATTCTAGTATATCCATTTATGTTTCCTTCCTTATACAAAAAAGGAGAACGCTTGGTCCTCCTGAAATTGATTTTTGTGTTGAGTTATTTATCCTCTTCAGTAGAACCTAAAGTTTTTTCCAGAGAATCACTAAATTTCTCCAGAAGCTTTGCCGCATTAGCTTGTAATGTTGCCAATTGTTTTTTAAGATCAACTATTTTTTCACGTTCTTCTTCTGCCTTAATCTCTAACTCAGTTACTTCCTTAAAAGCTGACTCTTTTGCCTCTTTTACAATCTGGTCAGATAGTTCATTGGCTTTGAATAAAGCTTTGGTTATGTTATCTTTCTCTTTATGAAGAGTATCTTCTCTGCCTTTTAATTCCTCGTACTTTTTCTGAACATCATCAATAGTTTCCTGCATACTATTGATAACTGTATCTTTCTGAGCTATTTTTGCTTCATACTCTTCCATCATTTTTTCTATATATTTGTTTACTTCATCCTTGTTGTAACCGCTCATCGAGCTACGGAATCTTTTCTTTGCCATATCACACCTCTTCTTAGTATTGTCTGTTTACTAATTTTATACTACAAATCACTTAAATATCAAGTTTTTTTAAAATATCATGCTTTCTTTGTGTTCTTTTATCCATTTCTCAGCTGCTTTAACCCATATTTCGTTAGGTATAGGGTCATAATTCTCATAACCTCCATCACGGGCCATATTTTGCGCTTTATGAAGAAAATCCAGACTGTGATAGAATTTCGTATAAAATGAATCTGCAATAAGCTTTATCCAGAAATCGTGCTTATACTTATCTATATCTTTCAAGTAGTATGATGATAACTCATCAGGATCATATTGGATGTAAACATTCTCGTAATCAAAGTTTTTTGTGTTTTCATCTACAGATATGATACCTATGCTGAACGCATCATCACGGTTATAGCATTTCATAGCACAAGGTATACCCAAAGGTCCGGGATTGATGAAATGCTTGTCTTTAATTTTCAAGCAGTATGACTGATGAGCATGTCCCAGTAAAAACAAAGAACAATCATATCTGTCGTACATATCCATGAATGTATCTATGTGCGACGAAGGTAATATGAAATGCCTTGTACTTATATGAGACCCATGCACCATAAGTGTGTCAATACCAAACAGACTAATTCGTTTTACATTTGGAAGACTTGAAATATATCCCAAACCAACATCATTGAGGTTTTCATATGTTTTAACCAGGCTTTCGCATTGATGGTTATCATCCCAGATATCTCTTTCACCTTTATGATAGCTAATCATATACTCTTCCCTGTTTCCTCTTATTACATCATCTGTAAGATTAGATATAATATCAAGAACTGCTAAAGAATCCGGTCCGTCAGTTACCATATCTCCTAAGAAAATATACCTCTCCACTCCTTGATCTTTACATATATCAAGAGCTTTGAGAAGCATATGAAGATTTCCGTGTATATCTGAAAGGATAGCGGCTTTTCTCATTTATGTAATGTGCTTTCTCGCTATCTTGTCCATTTCCTCTTCGTTCTTTGGAGGTTTTACATCGCTGAAAAGTTCCCATTGTTCATTATGTTCGATTTTCTCTTTTGGGCCTAATAACATAAGTGGTGATAAACTTTCCATCTCTGTCATGAAATCACATGTATATGTCTCGTACATTGAAGCGGAATAATCAGGATAAACCATGTCTTCTAATGGAGAGAACTTTTTTACGAACATATCATCATTATTAAAATATGCAGCCCACCCGTTAGTATTAGAAATTCCAAATTTAAAAGGTTTTATGGCTTTTGAATCGTGCTGTAAAAATATATATCTACTACCCCACTGGACTCTTTTATCTGACATATCTGTGTATGGCCATAAAGAAAGCATTCTGTTAGGAAGAAGCAATGTATCCAGTGTTTCCTGAGGAACTACTTCAAGTCCACCTGGTGCCACCACAGTAAGAGCCCATGCTGCAAGTTCAACATCCCAAAGATTATAGTTTGTCAATGTATGCTTAAGATAAACTTTTGAACTTTCATCATCAAGAACTACTTCAATATCTTTTTTTATCATAGTTGTTTTTTCTACAGGCTGTGAAACTTTAATGCCATTTTCAATAATCTGTACATCTACTGGAAAGTTATCAGGATAATAACTTCTAATCTCGTGTTCCGGACTGTGCCATAATCTGTGGCCTCCATATATCATCCATTCATCCCCACCTGATTTTCCCATTTGGTCTTCTTTTTCACACATAACGTTAAATCTTCCTATAAATCCATATCTTATTATCCTTGGACCTACATCAGAAGTAACAACGACTTCAACAGTATTATTAAATATTCTATAGCAATTATTCCATCCTCCATACGGGATTTTTTCCACTTTGACTGTCATAAAACACCTCCGGCTTTTTTATAATACCATTATACTATGCAATTAACTGCATAGGTGATTCATTAGAATTTAATTCTGTATTTTATCCTTTTTTACCTGTAAACCAGTGGATTATTGGGATAAATAGGAAAATTATCCAGCCTGGATGCCATAGATTCCAAATAAATCCTATTGCAAGATAAATAAGAACTATTATCAGCGTATATGATACTGCTCTGGACTTTATTGCATTAACTACCGCATAATACACTGGTATAGTAAGGAACACTATCCAGCCAGGATGCCATAGATCCCATATAAAGCCCATTAGTAAGAAAACTATTGTTGCAAGTACTGGATACGGAAATGTGTTAGGATTCCTTCTGTTATACCATTTATCGATATTTATATCCACTGTATAACCTTTTTTCTTCTCATTTTCCTGTTTGTTTTCAAAATCGTCCATTTGTGCCCCTTTCAAATTAAGTGAAATAATGAAATGATATGGATATTGTAATATAAAATGGTAAAAATATCAAAAATCTCTTAGTATTAAGTATTTAAATTCATATACTGCAATAATTCTACTCGTACATATTATTGTCTATTTTTAAGTGAAAGAAAAAGCCTAAAAGGCTTTTTTTGAATTTTTGCTTATAGAATTATGAAATACTTACCTTATACTATTTATCAAAGTTATATCTTATAGTCTTCTCCTGTGCCATAATACTTCTCAACATAATCAATATCCTTATCTCCTCTTCCACTTAAGTTGACCAGTATTGAATTAGCTGTATTGGCTCTTGCAGCTTTAATAGCATAAGCAAGCGCATGAGAACTTTCAAGAGCTGGTATAATTCCTTCGTATCTTGAAAGCATGAAGAAAGCCTCTATAGCTTCTTTATCGGTTACTGATGTGTAATCAACTCTTTCAATATCATGCAAGAATGCGTGTTCCGGACCTACTGATGGATAATCTAGTCCGCTTGCTATTGAATATACAGGAAGTGGATTTCCTTTGTCATCCTGAAGAAGAAGGCTCTCAAAGCCATGTAAAATTCCTTTTTTACCGAATGTAATGCTTGCAGCGTTATCTCCAACATTAGGCCCTCTGCCCATTGGTTCTACACCTACTATCTTTACAGGATCCTTCAAAAATGCAGTAAACAGTCCCATTGCATTGCTTCCTCCTCCGACACATGCACAAATCTGGTCAGGAAGCTCTCCAGTCATCTCCATATATTGCTCTCTTGCTTCTATTCCTACTACCATCTGAAAATCCCTAACCATCATTGGGAAGGGGTGAGGTCCTACTACTGAGCCTATACAATAAATGGAATCTTTGTAATTCTTCATATATGATTCAAAAGCAGAATCAACTGCTTCTTTTAATGTTTTTAGCCCGTGTGATACAGGTACTACTTTAGCCCCCAATATCTTCATTCTTGTAACGTTAGGTGCTTGTTTAATTATATCAACTTCACCCATATGAATCTCGCACTCAAGTCCGAAGAATGCAGCAGCTGTTGCAAGTGCAACGCCGTGCTGGCCTGCTCCTGTTTCTGCTATAAGACGTTTTTTACCCATATATTTAGCAAGTAGTCCTTCACCCATACAGTGATTCAGCTTGTGAGCTCCAGTATGATTGAGATCCTCTCTCTTTAGGTAAATCTGACATCTGCCAAGCCTGTTAGATAATCTCTCGCAATGATAAACAGGTGTAGGTCTTCCTTGAAATTCTCTTCTTATACGCCTAAGCTCATTGATAAATGAGGCTGAATGAGCAATTGTCATATATGCCTGCTCAATTTCCTTAAATGCATCAACTAACTCAGGCGGAAGAAATGCTCCGCCGTATTGCCCAAATCTTCCTGCTATATCAGGATAAATTTTCGTGTAGTTCGTAAAATCCATATTACCGTCCTCCAATTTAATCTACTTTTTATTTAGCATAGCTTTCCTGTAGGCTTCGCCTTCCCAACCCATTATGAATGCTATATCTTCATCCTTCATAGTATATGTCTCAAGATTATTTCTTTTGGCTTCATCCATGATAAACAAAAAAGCACATATACTCTCTTCCAGAGTAAGAGCTTCTTTGTATGAGACATAATACTTTGTTATACCGCTTGATAAATCAATTCTGGCTTTTTTCTCTGCGTTTTTTGTTGTAACCTCACCAAGAAGATACGCTGCCTGGTCAGGATATAGTATATTTGAATCGAACCATTCATCAGTATATTCTTTACCTTTAAGGTAAGCTATAAGCCTTGGAGTATTAGAAACATATACTCCTTCTGATTCCATCTTCACTGATACATCTCCATATAATTCAGTAATATTTAATTTTTTTCTGATACTTTGAGAAACATAATCATTAATCTTTTCTGCTTCATCCAAAGTCTTTGCAGTTATTATAACTCCATGGCTTCCCATGAATATAATATTAGGTATACATCCCATCAGTTCAATCTGCTTTTGTATTTCCAAAGTCAGATAAAAGCCAGGTGCTATATATGGAAGCCATAAGTACCTATACTGCGAATTTTCAAAAAGCTCTTTTGCTATACTTTCACCTTCTTTTGTACAACAAAGAAGATTACCGTATACTGAATGAGTATGTATAACATATTTTTCCAACAGAGAATGAAATCCTGCTTCTATTGAAGGTCTTCCTTCATTCAAGCCTTCAAGCTTAACCATATTATCCTTTACAAACTGTGAGCTTTCTTTATAGAAGTCTCTTTTTTCAGTTAAGTCTACTGTTTTATAGTATTGTCGAACTTTTGCATAATCAACAACAACAAATCCATCTTTTTCTGTTATATCGCAAAGTTTACATCCTGAAGCTTTTACTGCCATAAGCTTATCATCAAATTTAACAGATGTATTTCCACCACCGCCTTGTGTATAATCCGGCATTTGTCCTACTCGGCAGGACATTTCTATCATTTCCTTAATAAATCTATCATACATTTTGGACACCTCTTTTTCGCTTATAAATTGGATTTTATACGCATTTTAACCTTTATTCAATATATTTTTTTTGTAATATTCATATTTTTCTTCCCAAAGGTCTAAATCTTTAGGCAAATATGATTTAACTTCAAAACTGTTCTTGACTATTTCGCGGGCTTCTTTGAGATTTTTTATTTCCTTTAAGGCTATAAGCTGAGCAACAATATTTCCAATTGCAGTAGCCTCAATAGGCCCTGATGTTACTTCAATACCTAAGGCATTTGAAGTAAACTGAGATATCATAGTGTTTTTACATCCACCGCCTACCATATGCAGTTTGGGGATACGACTTCCAACTATCTCACATAATCCATCAAATACATATCTGTATTTAAGTGCTAAACTTTCCATTATGCATCTTACGATTTCTGCTCTGCTTTGAGGAACATACTGCCCGGTTCGTTTGCAAAAATCCACCACTCTTTTTGGCATTTCACCTGGATGGTAAAAATCCAGATGATCAACATCAATAAGACATGCAAAAGGTTTTACTTTTCTAGCCGACATTTCCAACTCATCAAATGAAACCGGGTCACCTTCTTTATTCCACTGTCGTCTGCATTCTTGATATATCCATAAGCCCATAATGTTTTTTATCAGCCTTGCTGTCCTGTTTATGCCACCTTCATTTGAATACTCATATTTATATGTTAAATCATTTACTACCGGACTGCTAAGTTCGGAACCTAATATTGACCAAGTCCCACTTGATAAAAATGCAAACAAATCCGTATCAGCTGGTGCTGATATCATAGCCGAACCGGTATCATGACCTGCAACAGCAGTTACCGTTATCGGTTTTAATCCAGTTTCATAACAAACTGAAGGAGTAAGCGTGCCTATTACTGTTGCACTGTCTTCAACTTTTTCTAAAATATTAGTTGGAATTTTAAGCTTGCTTAGTAGTTCAAAGTCCCAGTCACCAGTTTTGGAGTTAAGCATCTGTGTGGTACTGGCAATAGAAAATTCTGATATTTTCTTTCCAGTCAGAAAATATGATAAAAGATCAGGCATAAATAAAAGTTTATCCGCCCTTTCCAATAACTCTGGATTATTTTTTGCTATAGCATAAAGCTGATAGATTGAATTAAACTGCATAAATTGTATACCGGTTCTTTCGTACAAATTACGTTTACCGATTATATCCCATACTTCATCCATTAATCCATCAGTCCTCTTATCTCTGTAATGTACAGGGTTTTCTAGAAGTCTTCCCCTTTCATCAATAAGTCCGAAATCAACTCCCCATGTATCAATACCTATACTTTGTATATCTTCATGGCCTGCTTTTTTAGCTTCTATAAGACCAGTCTTCATTTCATAAAAAAGACGTAATACATCCCAGTACAGGGTATCATGTACATAAACGGGATCATTGGAAAATCTATGTATTTCCTCAATATTTATTTTTTTTCCATCATATGTCCCTAACATAGCTCTGCCGCTGCTCGCGCCAAAATCATATGCCAATACCTTAATCATTTCATACCTCCAATGATTTTTATTGATTCACTATTAAATAAAAATTATGCTAAGTCTATTTTCTCAATATACTTATCAAGCTGAGCATTCTCAAATTCAGCAGCCAGTTTTGACAAAGGTTCTAACTGGTCTTCTAAAGCAAATAGCTCGAAAGCCTTTACATACTCTTTATATCTTTCTTTAGGTATGTATATTGGCAGGAATCCTTCTTTCATAAGAACATAATTCATTATCAGTTTGCCTGTTCTGCTGTTACCATCTACAAATGGATGTATTTTCATAAACATAGCATATGCATACATTGCTTTTTCAGTAGCTGTCTCATAAGGAAGGTAAGGAAGTTCGTTAAAGTACTTCTTCATTTTATAGTATGCCTTTTCCGGTGATGGTGGCACATGCTTTCTTCCAGGTATCAGAAGATTTACATTTCTGTATACTCCGCCTACTGATATGTCCTCAACAACAATAGCATTAATCTCTTTTACTGCTTCTTCATCAAGATATGTATTCTTTTTCAAATACATCTTCATGAAACGAAAAGCCTTGCTATGGTCTGTAATCTCGAGTACATCGTTATCTTTCTCCATGTCTTTTGCATTGTTTTCCAAAATGCTTCTGACTTCATCTCTGGAAAGCCTGTTTCCTTTGATTTTAGTAGATTCATAGGTATAGCTGCACTCGAATTCTTTTTCCAGAGCCTCAATCTGCTCTGTGGATAACTTGGACAAATTACTGTTCACATAATCTCTTTTCCTGCACAATTCTTCGTAGCTCAATTGCAAACACCTTCTTTCCTATTTATTATAAAACATAGCTTTGGTTATGTCCTTAGTCGCTTCCTGTTCATGCTTAATTAAAGCATACGTGGATTCTCTCAAATTGTCAAAAAATGAATCCCTCATTGCCTTACATACGAAATTCTGCCTTGGCGAGTTAATGTCTTCTCCACTTATCTGAAATAATTGATATTGCTCACATAATGCTTTTACCCTGACAAGCTGCTCTTTGGTATTTCTTGAAGGCATATAGGTAACAGCATTAAAACCAAGTTCTTTTAAAATATAGAAGAGTTTATCTATGTATGAGTCTTCAAACTTCTGAGGTTTTTTATCTCCTGTAACCGAATTTTTTACATCACCTAAGTATGCATAAGCAGATATTGCTTTTGTCTTATTGCATAAAGCAATTATATCTTTTACATCCGGACACTCATCATATGCGTCAACATAGAATAAAGATATAAGATCACTTTTAATCGCACCTAAAAGATCAAATTCATATACCGGGTTATTCTCGTCACTTAATAGATTTTCATTCTTCTCGCTAAGAGGCAGTTTCAATGTCTGTTTATAAAAAGACACAAGCGCTTTCCCTTTTTGGAAAAGGTCTATCATCTTAAGCGCTAGCGCATAGGATATATGCCTTTCGGTAACTGAACCACCTTGCTGATACAAAGATAACGGAAGTACATCTTTTTCGAAATCTATAAAGATGTCATATTTACCGAAAAGATCATTTATCTTATTACACATCATCTGATTTCTTTTATTTCTGGCTTCTCTGTATGGCGCCATGAAATCCTGTATTGCTTTTATGTGCTGGTGAGGTATCCCATGCAGAGCTACATAGGCTACTGAATCCTGATCTGGGTTATTTATCCTTATACCATTCAACTCCGTCTTGTCCATACGCACCCTAACTTCAATTCCGCATGTTATCGGCATATCAAGTATTGCACCAGCCTGTATGAACTCTTCACATCCTGCAGCAGAATCATGATCCATAATCCCTGCTGTTTTAAGGCCGTTCATATATGCCATAAAAAGTGCTTTAGTGGGACTATATGGTGAAAATGAATAATTTGTATGAATGTGATTATTTACATCGTTAAAAAATAAGGGCTTTTGAATATCACCCTTATCAATGGCATTTTTCAGCACTCTTAAACTATTCAGTCTTTCTTCGCTCTTAGGATTATTAAGATTTTCAATTTGTAAAAGAAAGTATTGATTCATATTTAACGCATTTCCTGTCCACCGGTTACATTTATAGCCTGTCCAGTCATATAGCTTGACATCTCAGAAGCTAAAAAGACCATTACATTGGCTACATCCTCATATTCACATGATCTGCCCATTGGAACCTGATCAAGGTATTTCTGTCTGACTTCCTGTTCAGTTATGCCCTGATTAGCAGCATACTGTTTAAATAAACTATTTACCCATAGTGGGGAATTCAACAAATTTCCCGGACATATGGCATTAAACCTTATATTATTCTTAGCATATTCAAGACCAAGACTCTGTGTCAGTCCTATTCCACCAAATTTTGAAGCCGCATAGGCACTATTTCTGAAAGAACCTTTTTTGCCTGATTTGCTGTTTATCTGTATAAATGATGCTCCATTTTCATTATTCAGCATATGTTTTACTGCTGATTTAGCGCATATGAAGTATCCCCATAAATTTACATCCTGTACCAGTCTCCATTTATTTACATCAAAATCATGAGCTGAACCGGATATTACTATACCTGCATTGTTTACAAAAACATCAATTCTTCCGAATTTATCAATAGCTAATTGAGTCATTGCATCAACTTCTTCTTCTTTTGTTACATCAACTTTACATGCTACTGCATTTTTTAATCCATTTGCAACTTCTAATGCTTTTTCATAATTCAAATCAGCCACAACAACAGAACATCCTTCTTTGTCCAGTCTTTGTGCTAATGCTTCGCCGAGACCTTGTGCTGCACCTGTGATAACGGCGACCTTATTCTTTAACATTTCCATATATTGCTCCCAACAAATTATTCTTTATATTATTATATCCCAATAGTTCATAAAAACATATAGGGTTGTGTGTTTTTCCATACTTTACCTGAAAAAATACCAGTAAATCAGCAATGCTGATATAGCTAAAATTATTAGTGCAATCACTATAGTCTTTATTACTTTGCTTTTGTATTCGCTGTCTCTTTCCTTCATACTATTTCCCTCAGTTTATTCATTATTTTCACCATAGCATATGTATCTAGTTTGCAATATTCAAGCAACTGTTTTCTGACTGTCTGTTTCTCTTCTTCAGATAACAAGGGCATATTTTTAAAAGCCGTCATTGCCTCTCCACCCTTTCTTACTCCTTCAAGATTATTGTAATTCATGGCATCATCTTCAGGAAAAAGAGCAGGCAGGACATACTTAATGGAATAACTGCCCTGCATAGCTTTATCATAATACCAGTGATTCTTAAAAGGAACCATTAAATCCACCATATTATTGTATATATCCATTAAGGCAGTATAGTGTTGAGGATACTGATATGCAAGATCCGCAATAATCCCTTTTTCAAAAGCCATATTGTATGCTAAAGAACAGGATTGTCTTGGTATATCGTTTATAAGGTTCTCAGCTAATTCTTTTCTGCAGTCAAAACCATCCTTAGCTAAATATTCTTTATGCTCAACAGTACCATCTTCTTTCTCTATATGTAAAGAATATTGAAAGGGCATCTGCTGATATGGTTTCATTCCATCATATGGAGGTATGGCATATTGTACAGTTTCAAAATCAAGATAATATATAGGATAATATAAATTAGCAAGAAACCTCAATATCTGCTTCTTATCGATTACAAGTTTTTCCTGTAACTGATCTTTTATAACAGGTCTTAATTTGGCATATATTTCTTTACTGTAAATTACATCATCGAATGAATATATCCCACTATGATACATCATAAGCTTATTCTTTTTGTTAAGATTCCTTATATCAAATATATTCTGCTCTGGCAGATGTCTTGTGCAATACCCAAAATATCCGCAAGGATACGGTGAAAAACAATGCTCGGCAATATTTATTTCCGGTTCTTTTTCCAAATCCAGGTCCTGTGATAAAAAATCTAATAATTCCTCAACTTTGCTATGCCTGGAATAAGCCTGTTCAGTAACATCATTAATAGAAAACAGTTTACTTAAATCTAAATTACCCTGTCTTGTATATTCTGAATTAAGAATAATAACATTTGCTTTTCTGACATTCATTCCAAGAAGATTAAGAATATAACTTTGGTAAGCCACATCATCAATATACACATCTTTTACACTGGTTGAACTCTTAACTTCATTAATAACCACTCCATCTTCATAAATCTCTAAAATATCAACACTCAAAAAACGGCCCATATATGAAAAGGATGCTTCAGCAATGTATTTGCTTTTATTATCTATAAACTGTTTTGTCTGATTTATCATAATCTGCTTGTCAGTCTCAAAAGCAACTTTTGATATATCTGGAAAAATACTTAAAGCAAGTTCGCCTACATCATTACCATTTTCCAAAACAGCTTCATCTAAAACTGAATTGTCAAACTCTTGTGGTTTGACTCTGTCCATCCAGTACATTTTCAAGCACTGAACAGCTCTTATATATCTGGATTTTGAAACATTGAATTCTATCATATCTTAGCCTTTATTATTTCTTCGTCATATTCTGCAACAGCACAGTTATCTAATATATAGTCATGTACTACACCATTTTGTGGAACTCCTTTAAAGTAGTGCCCTACTGCAATAGACACCCCTCCATGTGCAACTAATAATATATTCTTATCATAATATTTATTTAATATATCATCTAAAAATCCTGATATCCTTTCATAAAACAAAGGATACGCCTCAACTGTATCTAGTTGCTCCTCCATCTTAAGAGACCATGCTCCTTTTCGGTATTCCATATTTTTCCTGTATGAAATTCCTTCAAACTTTCCAAAGTCCCTCTCTTTAAGTCTTTCATCTATCAATATCTCATTATCTCGATCTTCACATACTATATTAGCTGTATGTACAGCTCTGCCAAGCGGAGATGATATCACAACATCAAATTCATAATTATCTAAAATCTTTTTTGTCTTGTAAGCCTGCTGTATGCCTGTTTCATTAAGTGGTATATCCGATGATCCCTGCACTTTATCGTTAATGTTCCAATCGGTCTGACCGTGTCTGATTAGTAAAATTCTCATATGATTATGATAACATAAATAAACCTCTTTGTCTTGAAATCAACCTGTCAAAGAACATTAACAATTTCATAAGTTTCAAAAAAAAAGACCTCGCCATTGAGATCTTCAAAATAATACTATTGACAGTACTTATCCTGTAATGCGTCAAATCCTCGTTCCCCCGTCCTTATCTTAACAACATCCTCTATATCTGATATGAAGATTTTGCCGTCACCAAGTGCTCCGGTGTTAAGTACAGTCTTTGCTGCTTCTATTACTTTTTCAACTGGTACTGCACTTATAACTACATCAACCTTAAGTTTCGGAACCAGCGTTATATCCAATGGCGCACCCCTGTAAGTCTCTGTATGTCCGTTCTGCATTCCACATCCCATTACTTCTGTAACAGTCATTCCTGTAACCCCTATCTTATTTAAAGCATATTTTAAAGCTTCAAATTTTGGTTTTTTAAGTATTATAGATACTAAAGTCATCTTTGGCTGCAGTTTATCATTAACAGTTTTCCCACTAACATGCTTCATCTGAGCAGGTGTTGTTTCTGATGGGTGATATTCTATGACATTCAACTTGTCTATATCCAGTTCATTATTTAATAAAAAGCCTGAGTATGCTGTTGCAAGATTATGCTCAGAAAAGTCCAGTCCCCCGATTTCCTCTTCTTTTGAAACTCTTAATCCGACAGTTTTCTTAATTATCAGGAACATAGCAGTCATTGTTATAGCTACCCAAAGAGCAACAGCTGCAACTCCAAGCACCTGAATGCTTAAAAACCTGAAAGCATCAGCAAATGAAGTGTTACCTTTAAAAGCACCAACTATCCCTTCGTTAAAAGAAAATATACCTACCATAACAGTACCCAATGCTCCATTGAAACCATGTACTGCAATTGCACCAACTGGGTCATCAATCTTTGCCTTTTTCTCTAAAAACTCACATCCATATACAACTACGAACCCTGAGATAACCCCGATTATCAAAGCAGCCATTGGTGAAACTGTATCAGTTCCTGCAGTTATAGCTACAAGTCCTGCTAATGCTCCATTGAAAGTCATTGAAACATCAGGCTTTTTATACTTCTTCCAGGTAATAATAAGACAAGTTACTGCTGCAGCGGCAGGTGCCATGTTCGTTGTAACGAATATTAGACTAAGTATTCCTTCCTGACCCGTTACCCCGTATGTTGATGCTCCATTGAATCCAAACCAGCAAAACCATAAAATGAACACTCCAAGAGCTGCAAACGTAAGGTTGTGACCAGGTATTGCTTTTGGTTTTCCGTCTTTGTCATATTTTCCTATTCTAGGTCCGATTATTTTTGCTCCTATAAGTGCTGATATCCCACCAACCATGTGAACAGCAGTGGACCCAGCAAAATCATGAAACCCTAACTGACTCAGCCAGCCGCCGCCCCATATCCAGTGACCTGAAATGGGATAAACAATCATACTTATAATTACTGAATATATGCAGTAACTGGAAAACTTAGTTCTTTCAGCCATAGCTCCAGATACTATGGTAGCCGCCGTAGCACAGAAAACCGTCTGGAATATAAGGGAAGTCATATCTATGTTTCCAGTAATAAAGCCTGTTGTAGGCAACCCTATTATTCCTGCAATATCATCACCATGCATTAATGAATAACCTAAGACCCAGAATACTATAGTTCCAAGACAGAAATCCATCAGGTTCTTCATTATTATGTTTCCAGTATTCTTAGCTCTTGTAAGACCTGCTTCCACTATTGCAAATCCAGCCTGCATAAAGAATACCAATGCAGCTCCTGTTATTACCCATACAAGATCTGCTCCTGTTAATCCACTATCAATTCCCATTTAATTCTCCTCCTTTTTTTACATAAGAAAAAGCGCTGTACCTATTCAGGTTCAGCGCCTTTGCTAATTTTTTCACATTATATTCCATCAATAAGTGTATGTCAATGGAAATTTCGAAATTTCATACTTGCTTAAGTCTTAATTTAAGTTTTTATACTTGTTATATAGTCAATCATATAACAAGAACATTATTTTCTGAACACTTGTCCAGCACCTTTTGTTCAGGCATAGTATCGCATACCCATATATCGATATCCTTAAGCTCACAGAATGTATATGCCTTATCCCTGTCAATTTTAGATGAATCTACAACCATAATAGTTTTTCTGGCTTTTTCCACTATACGGGTCTTCAATTTCGCATCATACATGCTGGACACGGAAAAACCTCTGTCTTCGGAAAATCCCGATGCTCCCATTACAGCCATATCAATATTCATGGTTTCCAGCATCTGCATTGCTTCAGGTCCGGAACAAGCTACAGTATTAGGATTTACGGTACCGCCAAGTATTATAATCGAATTATCAGTATTGGACAGTTTCAATGCTGTATTAACTGCTGATGTGATAAACGTACAGCCTTTCATATCGGTCAGCAATTTTGCCAGACACATAACAGTACTTCCTGCATCAAGATAAACGGATCTGCCTTTTTCAATCAGATGAATGGTTTTTTGAGCTATGACTGCTTTTTTGTCAACATTTTCTGACTGCCTTATCATATATTCAATTTCATCTTCTCCAGCTTTTTTAAACCGATTTATGCTTACCGCGCCTCCATGCGTTCTGACTGCATACCCCATTTCTTCAAGAAGAATAAGGTCCCGACGAATAGTCATTTCCGAAACTTCAGGAAAAACCGTTTTAAGCTGTTTGAGAAAAACCTCTTGAGCTACATCTAACATCTGCTTAATTTGCAATTGCCTCTGATTCAAAACGCTACACTCCTAATTTATTTATTCTTATTGTCTCGCCTTCTGTATAATTTACAGATGCGGTATGGCCCTTCAGTGGAACTATCTTCTGATGGATAGCATCAATTATCCAACTTGGTTGCGGGAAGAAGAATTTTTCGTAGTCTGCTGCAGGTGTTATCCAGTTTTTTGAACCTACTACAACAGCTGGAGCATCCAGATAATCAAAGCAAAGTTCACTTATTGTTGCCGCCATATCCTTAAGATGACTTCCTCTTTCACATGCATCTGATGCAAGAACTATTCTTCCTGTCTTCTTAACAGACTCTGCAACTAATTCATAGTTGAAAGGTGAAACTGTTCTGGCATCTATTACTTCAGCTTCCATTCCATATTTTTCTTTCAGTTCATCAGCAGCTTCTAGCGCTGTGTATAAAGTTGCACCAACTGTAAGTATTGTTACATCTTTTCCAACTCTTTTAATATCTGGATCACCAATAGGTATCTCATAATATTCTGTTGGAACTCCGCCTTCATGGAACATCTCACCCTTATCATAAAGTTTCTGACTTTCAAAGAATATTACTGGATCGGTACCATTCAACGCTGCATTGAGCAATCCCTTTGTGTCATATGGCGTTACTGGGAATACAACTTTAAGTCCCGGGATATGTGCGCATAAACTGGTCCAGTCCTGAGAGTGCTGAGCGCCATACTTTGCACCTACGCTTACTCTTACTATAACAGGCATGTTTAATATGCCTGCACTCATTGACTGCCATTTAGGTAACTGATTGAACACTTCATCTCCTGCTCTTCCTAAGAAATCACAGTACATAAGCTCCACTACCGCTCTTCCTCCTGCCATAGCATATCCAACTGCTGAACCGACTATAGCTGCTTCGCTTATGGATGAGTTGAAAAGTCTGTGATATGGTAAGGAATCAGATAATCCTCTGTATGCTGCAAATGCTCCGCCCCATTCCCTGTTTTCTTCTCCATATGCTATTAAAGTAGGATCAGTATAGAATTTTTCTATCATAGCTTCAAATATAGCATCTCTTATCTGATATACCTTGTTCTTGGAAACGGGCTTTCCATCCACTATACCCATTCTTTCTTTTTTCTGAACCTGCTGATAACGTGCATTCTCTTCCAAAGGTGCATATGCATCACAAGGCCTGTCTTCCATTTTTTCTATTCTTCTATTTGAGAACATCAATTCTTCAATAGCTCTTGGATTAGCGACTAAATCCATCTTTGGAGTAATCGTCTCATCAATAGCCATCTTAAATATCCTGAATATAAGTGAAGCTGTATCAGAAAGTATAGAATCGAATTCTTCATCTTTGGCTATTCCGCCTTTCGTAAGCTTCTGTCTGTATTCAATCAATGAATCCTGCTCCATCCACATATCTATCTCTTCTTTGGTTCTGTATGCCGAAGCATCAGATGGTGAATGGCCTGCAAATCTGTAAGTCAGAACATCTAAAAGAACTGGTCCCTGTTTCTTTTCTATAATTTCTCTCTTTCTTTTATATGCATCAATTACAGCTAAAGGATTATATCCGTCAATTCTTTCAGCATGCATCTGGTCAGGATTAACGCCTGCACCGAAACGTGCAAGAAGGTCAAATCCCATTGTTTCTCCTTTTGTCTGACCACCCATACCGTAACAGTTATTAAAGAAATTAAATATAATAGGAAGACCGCCTTTATGCTCTTTCTCCCATAAAGTTCTGTACTGGTCCATAGAAGCAAAACATATTCCTTCCCAAACTGGTCCGCAGCCCATAGATGCATCACCAAGATTAGCTATTACCATGCCTTTTTTTTGGTTTGCTTTTTTGAATAATGCAGCACCTGCTGCTATATCTGCACTTCCTCCGACTATTGCATTATTTGGAAAGATTCCAAATGGTATAAAGAAAGCATGCATAGATCCGCCTAATCCTCTATGAAAACCAGTTTCTCTTGAGAAAATCTCAGCAAGTGTTCCATAAAGCAGGAAGTCCATTGCAAGCTCCTTAACTGTCTTTTGGTCTTTTTGAACTACTTTCAATATTCTGCCATCAAGATAATTTTCCATTATATCCATAAGCTCTTTATCCGAAAGTTTCTCAATAGCGGACAATCCCTTTGCAAGAATCTCTCCATGACTTCTATGTGATCCGAAAATGAAATCATCTATTCCAAGCGTGTACGCTTCACCAACAACGGAAGCTTCCTGTCCCATTGAAAGGTGAGCAGGACCTGGGTATGTATGCTCAACAGAGTTGTATTGCCCTGTGGTCTTAACAGCATTAAGCATGCTCTCGAATTCACGAATTATAGCCATATCCCTGTATATTCGCATGAAATCATTTTTTGTGAATATCTTCTTCTCTTCGTCAAGCGTCTTATTATATGCACAGACGTCTATGTCTTTAAATTTAATCTTACTTTTCTTTCTTAATTCAGATGGATTAAGTACTAATTCTTTTGTCATTTTATTTCTCCTCGTATAATTTTACTTACTGTTATTGTTTATTACTTCCATTAAAAAGCGAAAAGCGCTTCTCTTATAATCTCACAAACTGTCGGATGCGGAAAAACCAGTTCCTTTATGTCTTCCACTGTCATCTGAGTCTCTATCATCATAGCAGCACCATATATTAACTCAGATGCATAGTTGCCTATCAGACTTACGCCTATCAGCCTGTTAGTATCTTTTTCTCTTAATACTTTACATATTCCATTTCCGCCTTCGTTCTCAGCAACATATCTTCCTGAGAATTTCATGGATAATTTAACCGATTCAAAATTCATGTTCTTCTGTTTTGCTGTAGCTTCCGTTTCGCCTACTGATGCAACTTCAGGATTTGTGTATATTACTGAAGGTATAGCGTTATATCTCATAATATCTTTCTTGCCTGTCATATTATTCACGCATACTTCTGCTTCTCTGTATGCTGTATGAGCAAGCATCGATATTCCGTTTATATCTCCTGCAGCATAAACTTCCGCTACATTCGTACGGCCAAACGAATCGGTAATTATAGCTCCTCTTTTGTCTGTCTCTACGCCTATGTTTTCCAGCCCCAGATCTTTTGTAGCGGGACGTCTTCCTATACTTACCAATGTCTTATCAGCTAATATCTCGTAACTTTTCCCATCTTTTTCAAAAATAACCGAGTTCTCAGTAAATGATGTTACTTTACTGCCTAAATTAAAGATTACTCCTTTTTTCTCATATTCTTTTCTCAATAATTCTGATATCTCATCATCTATAGGTCCACCTATCTTGTCGAGCATCTCAACTACTGTAACGGTACTTCCGACAGAGTTATAGTATGAAGCCATTTCCAACCCTATAACTCCGCCTCCGACTATAACTAAATTTTCAGGTATTTCTGTTAAGTCCAGTACTTCTCTGTTTGTTAGAACGAATCCTTTTTCATATCCTTCATGTAATCCTGGAATAGGAGGCATTATAGGTACTGATCCTGCACATATCAGCAGTCTGTTTGCTAAATATTTCTCGTTATCAGCGCTTACTACATAACCCTCTGATGATTTTTTCTCAATTTTGGCTGTTTTTTCAACAACAGTAACATTGTGATGCTTTAAAGCTGCTTTAACGCCTGTTACCAAAGTTTTTACAACTTTGTTTTTTCTTTTTATAACAACCTGCTGGTCAATTGAAGACTCTGTAACCTTAATACCATATTGTTCTGAATGTTTAGTGTAATCATATATCTTAGCAGAATACAGCAAAGCTTTTGATGGCACGCATCCTTCATTAAGACATACTCCTCCTAAATTTCTCTTTTCAAACAACAGCACATTCAAACCTTTTGCTGCAGCTCTTTCAGATGCTAGATATCCTGCAGGCCCTCCGCCTATTACTATTAAATCGTATTTCATCAAAAACCTCTTTCTATTTCGCAAGCATCATTTCAAAATTCTCAAGATTTGAGCAAAGTTCCTGTAAAAATCTGGCAGCAGGAGCTCCATCAACCACTCTGTGATCAATTGTCAGAGACAATCCCATTGCCTGATAAGCTTTGAGCTGACCGTTAACTTCCTTTACCCTTGTAGTAAGACCGCAAACGCCTAATATTGCTGTCTGTGGAGGATTAATAACCGGAGTGAATGATTCTACCCCAAGATTGCCAAGATTGGTTATTGTAAAGGTTCCCCCACTGAGAAGATCAGGACTTATACTTCCTGATTTGCTCTTTGCAGCAAGTTCCTTGACTTGTAGTGAAATATCATTTAACGATTTCATATCAGCATTGAAAACTGTAGGAACCATTAATCCTCTTGGAGTATCTATAGCTACACCCATATGAACAGTATTAAACCGTTTCATAACATCATTAGCAAAATGCGCATTTAAGTCTTTATGAGAAAGAAGAGTTTTAGCTGCAGCATAAACCACTATATCATTAATTGTTATGTTAGCAAGTCCCAGTCTTTCTGCATTTGCTTTTACCATAGCTCTGTAATTTAATATGCCTGTAGCGTCAAATGTGGAATTCATTGTGAGCTGAGCCATTTCAGAAATGGATGAATGCATAGTACGTGCAATAACCTTTCTTATATTCGTTAGCTTTTCCTCTGTATATTCAACAAATCCTTCTTCCGTTTTCGCAAGCATGTGTTCGGGCTGAACCTGTTTACTTAAATCATCAACTGTAACCCTTCCACCAATACCGGTAGCATTATATGATGCGCCTTCAACATATCCTGATTTTGCAGCGGATGTAACTTTAGTGCCATCTTTAGCTAGTTTTTGAACATCTCTTTCTATTACCCTGTTGTTAGGACCAGTGGGTTCTGCATACAAAACATCAACACCTGTCTTATCTGCTAAAGACTTTGCACGAGGTGAAATTTTCAAACTTTCTGAATCATTTGCTTTAATAGGTTCTTTTTTTCTCTCAGGTTTTGAATCTTCAACTGTTTTAGTATCTTTATTTTCCTGTGATTCAGGCTTGCTTTCCTGTGCTCCATCTAGAGTAAATCCAGAGATATCCTCACCTTCTTCACCTATAACGCACATATTTAAAAGACATGGTACATCATCGCCTTCTTCAAAATACGTTTCTAAAAGGACACCTTCAACTTTTGATTCTTCATCGAAAGTTGCCTTATCAGTTTCATATGTAAACAATATGTCGCCTACATTAACTTTATCGCCTTTTTTCTTGTGCCATTTGGAAACTACACATGATTCTACTGTATTTCCCTGCCTTGGCATAATAACTGCTGTTGCCATATTCTATCCTCCATTCTTAATGCATAGCAAAGAACTGCTCATGCTGTTAGATTCTAACATGTTTATGTTATTTATGCAATAAAAATTTACATTATTTTTTGTTATATATCCATGTCTTTTAACATATCCAAAACTATTTCATTAACCTTGGAAGGATTCGCACAACCTTTTGTAATTTTCATTACATAACCTACAATTGGCCCCATTGCCTGAATGTTCCCGCTTTTAAATGACTCAACAGACTTAGTATTTAAAGAAATGGCTTTTGTTACATATTCCTTAAGCTTCTGAATATCGTTAATCTGAAACATATTCTTTATTTTTACCTGTTGCTTTGGATCAAAGTCTTCTTTTAAAAGCATATCAATTAGTTTCTTTGCAGTTGTTGTATTTATCTGGTCTTTGTCTGTCATATCAGCTATCACAGCCCATCTTTCAGCTTTTATCTCTAGTGCCTTTTCTGACAGCGGTATCATGAGGTTAGCTAGAATTTTGTATGCTGATGTCAAACTGGCTGCTGTTTCGTAAAGTACAGAAATTTTCATATCAGATACAAGCATTTCACTGTCAAATGAAGATAAACCGTACTTTTTCATAATCTGTGGTTTCTTGTCTTTTGCCAGTATAGGCAGTATTCTTTTTATGGACTGTACATACTCATCTGTCAGATTAATCGGTACCAGGTCAGGATCAGGAAAATATCTGTAATCATCAGCATCTTCTTTTTCTCTCATTGAATATGTTTTCTTATTTTTTTCATCATATCTTCTTGTCTCCTGAACTATTTTCTTATCAGCAAGCAAGCTGTCAACCTGGCGTACAAATTCGTATTCTATGGCTTTTTGAATGAATGCAAAAGAATTAAGATTTTTCATTTCAGTTCTTGTTCCAAGCAATTTGTCAGTTTCTTTTCTTACTGAAAGATTTACATCAGCCCTGAATGAACCTTCATTCATTCTGCAGTCAGATATTCCTAGATTCAATAAAATTGTTCTCAATTTATTTAAAAAAATGCCAACCTGTTCAGTTGATTCGAAATCAGGCTCTGTAACTATTTCTATAAGGGGAACTCCACACCTGTTACAGTCAATCATGGTACCCTTTTCATCATCATGTATAAGTTTGCCAGCATCTTCCTCTAAATGAATTCGTGTAATATTTATCCTTTTTTCACCTTCAGCTGTTACTATATCAAGATATCCGTTAATACATAACGGCATGTCATATTGGGATATCTGATATGCTTTTGGAAGATCCGGATAAAAGTAATTCTTTCTGTCCATTTTACTGTTTAAACTAATTTTGCAGTCGGTAGCCAGACCGGCCATTATTGCATACTCAACAACCTTTATGTTCATTACCGGAAGAGTACCAGGCATTCCAAGACATATCGGACAGGTCTGAGTATTTGCACTTGCTCCAAAATCTGTAGAACAGCTGCAGAATATCTTGCTATCAGTTTTTAGCTCCACATGAACTTCCAGTCCTATTGTCATAATATATCCTTTGTAACTAGTCATTTCTGTTCTCCTTGTTATTCTGTTCGTATGCATATCCTAACTGATAAAGCATACTTTCGGAAAATCTCGGCCCTATAAGCTGCATACCGACAGGTAATTTTTCATCTGTCATTCCGCATGGAACTGACAAGGCAGGAAGACCTGCAATATTTACAGGAACAGTAAATATATCTTCCATATACATTTTTACAGCATCTTTTTCGATATTATCCAAAGAAAATGCAGTAGAAGGAGTAACAGGTGCTAAGATAAAGTCACACTTTTTAAAAGCTTCATCAAACTGCATGCTGACAAGCGATCGTACTTTCTGCGCTTTGTTATAGTACTGGTCGTAGTAGCCCTGACTTAAAACAAATGTCCCAAGCATAATCCTTCTTTTTGCCTCAGAACCAAATCCTAAGCTTCTGCTTTGTTCGTACAAACTGGATATATCTTTGTATTCATCAGCTCTGAACCCGTATCTTATTCCGTCATATCGCGCAAGATTGGAAGAAGCTTCTGCACTTGAAATTATATAATATGCATATATGGCCCAGTCTAAAGATGGCATATCCAGCTCCACTATTTCGATGTTCTGTGATGCATACCATTTTATTGCTTTATCAATCCTTATTGAAACAGAATCATCTATACCCTGGCTACAGAACTGTTTTATAATTCCCATTCTTTTTTTTGATATATCTTTTTCAATACAGCATGTTGATGTGTCATATAGTCTTTTTACACTTGTGGAATCTAATACATCATGACCTTTTATTGCATCAAATACTAAAGCATTATCATAAACATTTTTAGTTATGGGACCTATCTGGTCAAGTGAAGATGCAAAAGCTACAAGACCATATCTTGACACAGAGCCATATGTCGGCTTAAGTCCAACAACATTGCAAAATGATGCAGGCTGTCTTATTGAACCTCCTGTATCGGAACCTAGTGAAAACACAGTTTGCGATGCTGCAACTGCTCCAGCAGAACCTCCTGAACTTCCTCCAGGGGATTTGGATAAATCATAAGGGTTGTGCGTTTTATGAAAATGGGATGTCGTCGTAGTTGAACCCATTGCGAATTCATCCATATTCAATTTACCTAGAAGAACCATACCGTCTTTTTTAAGCTTGTCATATACGGTTGCATCATATGGGGGTATAAAATCCTCAAGCATTTTTGATGCACAAGTAGTCTTAATGTTTTTTGTACATATATTATCTTTCAAAGCTCCTGGTATGCCATAAAGTAAAGATACATTATCAGTACTAGTTAACTGTTCATCTTTTTTCTTTGCATCGGCTAAAGCCAGATCTTCTGTAATAGTTATGTATGCCTGTATATCAGTTTCTTTATCCGAAATATTATCAAGATATGCTTTTGTTATTTCCACACAGCTCAGTTCTTTTTTTATTATAAGTTCATGAAGGCTCAATATATCTTTTTTTAAAACATCTTTCATATCACACCTCCGCCTTTAAAACTGCAGGTACTGTAATGTATCCGTCGCTATGTGTTTTTGCATTTGAAAGCAATTCATCCTCTGATAGTGATTTTAAAGCTTTATCTTCACGAAAAACATTTTCCATTTCAAAACAAGTATATTTCTGCTCAACATTGCTTGTGTCAATGTCCATTATATTGGATGCGAATTTTATAATATTCTGCATGTCTTCTTTTAAGCTTTTCTTTTCCTCTTCTCTCAAAGACAGTCTGGCAAGCTTTGACAGTTTATCAATGGGTATCTCTATATCATTCTTTCTTTTTTCCTTCATCTCAAAATGATCCTTGTATGATATATGAAGTGCTTTCAACTGTTCATTTTCCACATAGTCAGGAGCTTTGGTCATAACGCATGAACCGTCTTTGATTTTAGGAAATGCTATGACATCCCTTAATGATGAAGCTTGCCGTAATATCATAATAAGCCTGTCCAGTCCAAATGCGAATCCGCCATGCGGGGGTGTTCCAAAGCTAAATGCTTTAACTAAAAACCCGAATTGAGACTTTATCTGTTCTTTATTCATTCCTAACGCTTCAAACATCAGGTTCTGCATATTGCTATCATGAATCCTTATAGACCCGCTTCCAAGCTCCGTCCCATTTAATACTATATCATATGACAATGCCCTAATGCGTTTTTTATCTGTAAGCATATATTTCAAATCATCAGGATGAGGACAAGTAAACGGATGATGAGCAGCAACAAATCTTTTCTGTTCTTCAGAATATTCAAAAAGAGGAAAGTCTGTTACTATAACAAAACTATATGCTTGCCTATCACACATGTTGTCATTTTGAGCTATATGTATTCTTAAACTGCCCAGTATTTTTCGCGAATTCTCAAAAGTGTCAGCACAGAACACAATAAAGTCATTTGGCTTAGCATCCATTTGAGTGAATAATTCATCCATTTCCTTTTTCTCTATATATTTTGTAAGGATGGAATTTATCGTTCCATCAGATTCAATGGCAATCCACGCCATTCCTTTTGCTCCAAATTCAAGAGCTTTTTTGGTCAGCTGCTCAATTTCACCTCTGGTCATTGATGCTTTGTTCTTGTAGTTTATAGCCCTGATGCATTCAGATTTTTTGAAAATGCTAAAACCTGATTTCTTAACAATTTCTGTTACATCATGAATTTTTAAACCATATCTCAAATCCGGTTTATCGCATCCATATGTATCCATTGCTTCAGTATATGTCATACGTAAAAATGGATCTGATATCTCTTTACCAATAGATTTTTTGAAAATATGCTTAAATAACTTCTCTAAATGTATCAGAACATCCTCCTGTTCAACAAAGCTCATTTCCATATCTACCTGTGTAAATTCCGGTTGTCTGTCTGCTCTTAAATCCTCGTCCCTGAAGCATCTTGCTATCTGGTAATACTTATCCATTCCGCCAACCATTAAAAGCTGCTTAAATATCTGAGGTGACTGTGGAAGCGCATAAAACTTCTGCTGGTGCACTCTGCTTGGCACAAGATAATCTCTTGCTCCTTCAGGAGTTGATTTAGTCAGTATAGGGGTCTCTATCTCAACAAAACCATCATCATCAAGATATTCCCTTATAACTTTCGATACCATATGTCTGAAACGAAGGTTATCAGATATCTCTGTTCTTCTTATATCAAGGTATCTGTATTTTAATCGTAAATCTTCTTTAATAAATGTATTATCATCTATTGCAAAAGGAAGATTTGATGCTTCTGACAAAACCACAATATCCGATACTTTCAGTTCTATCGTTCCTGTTTTAAGTTTGTCGTTGTATGTCTCCTCTCCTCTGATCCTTATTATCCCATGCATCTGAACTACTGACTGCAATTTTATCTGTTCAGCAAGCGAAAAAACATCATCTGTAACATCATTTAAATCAAATACTGTCTGAAGAATACCTTCTCTGTCTTTTAAATCAATGAATATTACACCGCCCATATCTCTTTTGGACCATACCCATCCATTGACAGTAATACTTTTGCCGACATAATCTTCACTTATTAACCCGCAATATTGTGTTCTTTTCATGACACCTTCTCTTCCTGGCAACAAAAAAACCTTTCGTAGCCAAATAAAATATTTATCTGGGACGAAAGGTAATTATCCATTCCGCGGTGCCACCCGTTTTGATCATAATGATCCGCTCTTTTCAGCACTGACATGCCTAACGGTTATAACGTTCCGTAATCCGTCTGAGCCTACTAGTATATACTTTCGGTCAGCTGCTCGAAGATGTTCTTCATCTTAGGTTTCTATACCCGCATCTCACCATTCGCGGACTCTCTTTGATATATACCCTGACTACTCTTCTTGTCATCGCATTATTTTTCATTATGCTAACACTAAATAAAACTAGTGTCAATATATTTTTTCAATTTACCCTGCACTACTTTAATTCTGTGTCTAGAAATTACACTTCGTTTCTAATATGTCTGTAATTACACATATTACTTATTAAGTTTTTCTACATCCTTCCAGGCGCCCGATATAATAAGGTGAGTATTCTCTTTGAATATGTAGTTTGGATTTGATAAAGGATATATCTTTCCGTTTTCCTTATATGCTAAAACGTTAACATTGTAATTGGATCTTACATTGACCTGTGCTATAGTCTTTCCAACCCAGTTTTCAGGAGTTTCTATCTCACATATGGAATAATCCTGGGACAATTGAATATAGTCAAACATATGGTTTGCACTGAATCTGTATGCTGCTCTTTGTGCCATGTCTTTTTCCGGAAAGATTACTTCATCAGCACCATTTCTTAAAAGAAATTTTGCATGTATGTCTCTGTCTGCTTTTGATACTACATATTTGGCCCCGTTATCCTTTAACAAAGAAGTTATCTCTAAAGATGACTGAAAATTATCTCCGATACAAACAAAGCATATATCAAAATTGTTAATACCCAAAGAACGTAATACATTCTCATCCATACAATCTGCAACCTGAGCTGATGTCACATATTCTGATATATCACGTACTTCATTCTCTTCTTTATCAACAACCATTACCTCATTGCCTAATTCAGCCATTTTCAATGCAAGATTCTTACCAAATTTTCCTGTACCTATTATTAAAACAGATTTCATAAATGTTCTCCTAACCAATTACAATTTTTTCTTCAATGCTGCGAATATTGGGTTTTATTCTATCCCCAGCAAATGCGCTTAATACCGTGAGGCTTCCAACTCTTCCACAGTACATTAACAATATTATCACAGTTTTTGATATTGTGCTTAAGTCTGGCGTAATTCCTCTGGATAAACCGACTGTACCTATTGCAGAAAGTGCTTCAAACACTGTTTCCTTCATACCTAGCTGCTGTGTTGACATTATCAGAAATGCACCAAATAGTGATAGCAGCAAATACAAAGTAGTTATACTGAAAGCTTTTCTAGGAACATATTCTTCCAGCCTTCTTCCTCCTGCATTTAAATCCTGAGAACGTGTTACATATGCTTTAACTGTCAATATTATTACAAAAAGTGTGGTAACTTTGATACCACCTCCGGTTGACCCTGGATTTGCACCGATTATCATTAAGAGCATTGTCATAAATGTTGTTCCGTCTCCAAGCGAAGCTGTATCAACAGTATTAAATCCGGCTGTTCTTGGAGTTATTACCTGAAATACTGAAGCCATAATCTTCTGTCCTGCTGTCATACCTTCTAATGTATTTGAATTTTCAAGGAAAAAGAATATAACTGCTGGAATTAATATTAATACAGCTGTTCCAATAAGAACAATTTTAGTATGAAGACGATATTTGGAAAATTTAAATTTATTGTTCATTAAATCGTCCCAGACTATGAAGCCTAACCCACCAATTACAATGAGGCTCATTACCACAATATTGACTAAAACATCAGTATTAAATGTTATTAGAGAACTTCTGGCTTCAAATACCCCCATCAAATCAAATCCTGCATTACAAAAAGCCGATATAGAATGGAATAGTCCGTAATATATACCCTTTGCAGTTCCAAGAAGAGGAATGAATCTAATAGACAGTATTGCTGCAGATACAATTTCTATTGAGAATGTAATAACAATAATCTTTCTAAGAAGCTTAACTACACCGCCTATCTGATTAGTGTTCATTGTCTCCATTAATAATCCGCGTTCTTTCAATCCAATTTTTTTCCCAATAAGAAGAGATATCATAGTGGCCATACTCATAAATCCCAGTCCGCCTATCTGTATAAGCGTTAGTATTACAAGTTGTCCGAACAAAGTGAACTGTGTGTAAGTATCATATACAACAAGTCCCGTAACGCATAATGATGATGTCGCAGTAAATAAGGCATCTATAAAAGGGATACGGATACCGTTTCTTGAAGCAACAGGTAATGAAAGCAGGAAAGTTCCGATTAGTATTATTACTACGAAACCAACCGCAATTATCTGCATCGTTGATATTTTTTTTGTTTTCTTTAGTTCCATTTGCTTAAAGCAACTCCTTAACCATTCTTCCTATGGCCTGTGCCATCCTTACAAACCCAAAGTCATTTGGATGAACTCCGTCCACAGTACAACAATCCCTATAGTCATCCTGAAAAAGGCTTCTCCCATCAATATAATAAACATTCCTATCGCCTTTTTGCATAGCATTCATATAGGTCTTATAAATTATATTCCTTCTTTGTATATTGTCAAATGAATAATCAGAGAAATTCGGTTTTGTCACAAATACCACTGGAAGGCCAGGTTGCTTGTTACGTATTTTTTTGAAGAATTCTTCATGAGTTTTTTCTAAATGTTCCGGTGTAGGCGCATTATAGTCATAGTCCATTACAAACATACTCATATCCATTTTAGCTATGTATTCAGCCATGTCTGATTCACCTAAGGCTGAACCGGAAAATCCTAAACACATATAGTCAGTATCGCACATCCTGGATATTATTGCTTCATATGAATTGCCAGTACGTGATGCACACCCTCCCTGTGTTATAGATGAACCATAATATACAACAGGCTTCTCATGTGTATATCTTATGCCTTCGCCTATTAATGATTCTTTACCCACCCCGATATATACGCTGTCCACCTGATTGTATAAAGGAAAATATATAGTAAGATTCTTTAAACCTTCATTTACAAATCTTATCCTCATCTCATACCAGTCTTTTGTATCTACACATGGAACAAACTTGTCAATAAAAACGCTCTTCCCATTAATTTCCTGATATATATCAAATCCACTGGAACCAAGAAGGGGCATATGATTCATTCTGTTTATCTCTTTGGTAAAAACCTGAATACATAAATATGGCGAATCTGTACTAAAACGTATTCTTCCACCTGATGTGTGAAGATAGGTTTTTTGAACACCGCTGTTACATTTAGCAGCTACTTCGTCAGGCAGTCTTTTAAATACAGGCTGATTTAGTGGGTCATATAATCCGTATATTTCAAACGGTTTTTTACGTATATCCAGATAAATAAGGTCCTCATCATCAAGATTAGTGTGAGGCTTCAAACCTTCATAATATGATATTGCTTTTTTCATATAGTCCCTTTCTTATTATCAGCTCTCCAGCTGATACTTTGAAATTTCAACGCTGTCAGTACCATAGTCATTATTAAAACAGCCTGTACAGAAAGGAAGCGTACATTTCTCACATGCTTTTTTAAGCCCCTCAACACTTATAAATCCTAAACTGTCAGCTCCTATTCTTTCACATATCTGCTGATTAGTTATCTGATTAGCTATTAAGTTTTTTTCATTGTCAATATCCGTACCAAAATGGCAGGTATGAATAAATGGCGGTGAGGATATCCTCATATGAACTTCCTTTACGCCAGTACTTCTTAATGAAGAAATAATTTTAGCGCTTGTGGTTCCTCTGACTATGGAATCATCAACAAGAATAATACTCTTTCCTTGCACATTTGCTTTTAATGGATTGAGTTTTATTTTAACCGCATGTTCCCTTTGAAGTTGTGAAGGATATATAAATGATCTTCCAATATATCTGTTCTTAACAAATCCAGATACTAAAGGCAAACCACTTTCATATGCATAACCCATAGCTGCTTCAAGACCGCTGTCAGGAACTCCGCATACTACATCAGCATCTATAGGATGTTCTTTTGCAAGCATACGCCCCATATTAAAACGGGCTTCATATACGCTCAGACCATCTATAATGGAATCAGGACGCGCAAAATATATATACTCAAATATGCAAAGACCCTGTTTATTAGCAGTAAGTTCAACATTACTGTACTGAATTTTACCATTTTCAATAATAATTACTTCTCCAGGCATAACATCTCTTATAAACTCAAAACCGCAGCTGTCCAGCGCACAAGATTCTGAGGCTGCAGCTATTCCGAATTCGTTTTTACCGATACATAAAGGCCTGAACCCGTGGGGGTCTCTTACTACCACAAGTCTTTTATCTCCCGTTAGTAACACTAAAGAAAAAGCGCCTTTAAGAAGTTTTGCTGCTTCAATAACACCTTTTAGCAAATCCCTGTTGCTTATTATGTTATATGCAATCAAAGAGGATATGACTTCTGAATCAGAAGAAGCTGAAAAGTCCAGTCCCTGTTTTTCCAGCATAACTTTAATTTGTTTTGCATTGGTTATATTTCCGTTATGAGCAGTAGCTATTCTTCCAGTCAGATATTCTGTCAAAAAAGGCTGAACGTTTTTATTTGTGTTCGAACCGGTAGTCGAATATCTGGCATGTCCGATAACGGTTCTGCTTTTAGGCAGTTTATCTAATACCTTTTCAGTTAAAACTTCATTAACCAGACCAGTATTCTTTTGAATTATAATTGACTGGTTATGTGACAGCGCTATTCCAGCGCCTTCCTGTCCTCTGTGCTGCAAAGCAAGCAAACCATTATACACAGCACCTACTGCTTCTTCGCACTTAAGACTTACTCCCATTATCGCACATTCTTCTTTTATCTTATCCAAAAATCCACCCATTCTCCCATACTAACAATATATTGTTAATTATACTCTATTTTCCCGCTTATTGTTGCTATAACTACAGTTCCTAAATCAATTTCCCTTCCTTTTTTCGCTGTAGCTGTTTTTGTGATTACCTGAGTATCTATATTGTAATTATCTGATAAGCCTTTTGATTTAGCATCTTTCAGGGCAACTTCCTTTGCTTTTTCTTCAGCATATAAAAGTGCTTTGCTAATATCACTTTCCTTTACCTTTCCCTCAGGTCCGAAAATGAGATAGCTTCCGTCATATTCTGCTCTGATTTCAATTTGATGAGCCGAACGGATGTTACTTACTACTGCACCTATTGCATTGGCAACTTTTGCATTTTCAGGTATCACACATCTTGTTTTTAACGCTTTTGCTACATCAGGTAAAAATATGTGAGTTGGAGCACCAATTCCTACCAAAGAAAAATCTGTCTTAAATAAAGCGGGGATATTGTTTTGCTCTTTGTCCTTAAATGAATTCTGAATTAAACTTGTTATCTGTTCATCCATCTTGTTTTTGAATATATCAGGATATTTGTCACATAGAAGTATTCTTACTATATTCTCATAAAGTTTAAGTTTTACAGACTCATAAACCATATCACAGAATTGCTCTTGTTCTATTTCCAAACCAGTTTCTTCAAGTATGCAGTTTAGTATATATTCAAGGGCAAGTTTGGGAGCAGTTGTATCAAATTGAGTAAAATCACCTTTCAAGTGCATTATATCTGTCGGTGTTAATCCTATTCTTATAATAATCCCTTCTGTTTCCAGCCTCTTTGTATTTATAGTATATACATCACGACCTACAGCTAAAGCGGCTTTTTCAATTAATATAGGTTCTTTTTTAAGAATATTGCACAATTCAATCTCATCATCAGAATATATCAATGTATTTTTTATATCTTTCTGAAGAACAAGGAATTCATAAAGCGGATGACTGTGATAACGTCCATTGTCTATTAATTCATTTAACTGTTCTTTTATACAAGGCCATTTCTTTGAAGCCACGCAAAAAGGGATTCTCCTTTGTGATAATAGAACAGGTCTGCCATGCTCAACCCTGATACCGCTGTCTCCGCCTAAGCCGAAAGTATCTATAAAAACACCATGAACAAATGTCTTCCATGAGCCTATCCTGACACCGCTGTCAGCGTTAAGCGGAACACCGTTTTTGACGATGGATATATCTGTTGTTGTACCACCCATATCTACAATTAGGCAGTCAGTTTCTTTTGTGCAGTTAATCCCTCCTGTAACAGAAGATGCAGGACCTGATAAAATTGTTTCTACAGGTTTCGTCATGGAATATTGCTCTGACATTTTTGTGCTATCACTTCTTATTATTGCTATTGGCGCAAAAATTCCTTTTTCCTCTAACGCCTTTTTTATGCTTTCAACAAACTCCTGAATTATAGGAATAAGTTTTGCGTTTAGAAGAGTACTGGAACCTCTCTGTATGGAATTTAATTCGTAAAAAAGTTCGTGTCCGCATACTACTGGTATATCATATCTTTTTGAAACCTGCTCTTTTGCTTTCTTTTCCAGCATTGCTCCATTATTCATCGCAAATACTTCTACAATACCTAATCCCTGAGCATCTTTCAGCCAGTCTGCCAGATTATCAAAAAGCTTATCCCAGTCTGGTTCTTCGGCTTTAGAGCCATTAAAATCACTTGCATTATCACAAAGATATACTTCATCTTTATTAACCAGCCCATAGTTTTTCCCTACCATGTCAAAAACTTTTTTGTCTACTCCGAAAAACATCAGTTTAGCTCTGCCGCCTCTGTTTTCAACACATGCATTTGTTGCCAAAGTAGTGGACAGAGCCACTATTTCAATCTTATCAAAATATGACTGGTCAAGTTGATTTAATGCGTTTATTATTCCTTCTTCAAGAAAATCATGGGTTGTTCGAGCTTTTGAAGAACAAACAACGCTTTCGCTCGAAAAATCATATATTACTGCGTCTGTGTATGTACCGCCAGTATCAATACCGATTCCTAGTGCCATAAAACACCTCCAAACGGTAACATTCTACATAACTTTGAATGATTTTACCATACATATTTGCCAATTTTACAGATATATAAGTTTTCCGCCTTCTTTTCTGGATTGTTCTGCCAGCATTACATTCCTGTGGCTCACAATTGTAGTATCTATAAATGTCAGATCATCTTTTTTGATTGGTTCATTATTAAGCAATTTAATGAAGTTTTTAACAATGGCAATGTCTCCGGATATGTGTACAAAGTGTATTACACCTGCTCTTACTACTTTCTTACTTTTTCCGAATTCATTGATAATAAAACGGCCCTTTGACTCATCACATAAAATATCCGCTTTTTCCATATGAATACTGGTCCGTCTGTAATTAAGCCTTGAAAAAGCAGTAACATTGAGATTGACATATCTGTCATTTTTATAATCCATTGTTACTACCTGATGATCACATGCATTGTTATCGCATCTGTATACACATCTTCCATATAAACCGGTCCTTAATGACTCATATTTATCTTTTCTGTTATATTTTGGCTTACCAGTTATTACATTTCCAAGAAACTTAAGAAAAGTAAACCTCCATATAGGTGCAGTTATATATAGTTTTTCAGCATCATATGGACATTTGCTTTTAACATGCCTTGGACATTCTAAACATATTTTTGCACTATCCTTCGGTGCATTATCTTTTTTGAAATATGAAAGACTTCCATATGATGAAATAGACTGGCATCCGTCACCCATCAGCCAGTGTATAAGATCAAAATCATGACAACATTTTGCCATAAGCATAGGTGTAGTAGTTTCTGAGTCTCTCCAGTTTCCTCTTACGTAACTGTGCGCAAAATGAAAATATCCGATGTTCTCAGTGTGTTCAATTGAAATAATTTTACCGTATTTTTCACTTTTCACTATTTGATTCATCTTCTTAAAGAATGGGGAATACCGCATAACATGGCATACAACTACATGAAGTCCCTTTTCTTTGGCCTTGTCTCTAATCATCTCACATTCAGGTATATTTGTTGATACAGGTTTTTCAAGCATTATATGATATCCGCATTTAATTGCAGCCATAGCATGTCGAAAATGGTCTTTGTCCATTGTACAGATATATATCGCATCTGCAAGTTTACCGGCTTTGAAAAATTTATGTTCATCAAGGTATCTTTTGTCTTTATCTATCTTGTATTTATCCCCATATGAGTTCAGCCGGTATTCATCAGAATCACATAATGCGGTTATTCTGGCTTTATTTCCATTAAATAGCCTTGTCCATCTCATATATCCGCTTCCTCTGTTGCCCAAACCGATAACAGCAATAGTGATCATTTTTCAGCCTCCCATTTTTTCCATGTTTCAAACTCATACCCAATTGTAGCCTGATTCCCGTTTCTTACAACAGGTGTTTTTATTATCTGCTGGTTTAAAAGCAAAATATCAAATTTATTATCGTTCTTTGCATATTTAAATAAAAGTAGCTTATCCTTATCTTTTGATTTTTCATCAACGAGGTTATCTATTCCACCAGTGGCTCTTATAACTTTCTCCAGCTCGCCTTTGCTCAATCCCTTTTCAGCCATATCTACGTATTGAAAAGATATTTTTCTTTCTTTAAAAAATCTCTCGGCTTTTTTAGAATCAAAACACTTACTTTTTCCAAATATCTGAATATTCATATCTTCATTCCCTATGTAATTATTTCAATAACTTATTCATTGATACAGTATATTTTACCATAAAATCACATCATTTCTTGTATCCTTTTGTCATTAAAGCTATAATTGTTTCGATAGATACTATAATATTGAAGGAAATAAATGAAAGCATTTCTGATAAAAAACAGAAGATTGATGTACCTTTTCATACCAGTACTTCTTCAGTTGGCTTATTTTATTATTTTAAGGACATTGACGCCTACAAAAAGTTATCAATGGTTTTTAACGGATATAGACAATATTATTCCATTTAAACCATTTATGATTTATGGAACGATATTATGGATATTAATTTTCTTATCCGTTTTCTTATACCTCTACTTCTCAGCAGGAAACAGCTATTACCGTTTTACCGTGTGTATATCATCAATTATGCTTATATCAGTTATCTTATATTTATCTTACCCTGCGCAGATGATTTATCCTGAAACTACCGGTTTTTTCCTTGCTGATATCCTTTACTCAGATATCTTTTCAATACCTTTTTTAAATATGCCGACAGCTATTATGACCTCAAGTATATTCTTCTTGCTCAACCATAAAAGAAAGCATAAGCATTCAAAATATGTATTATTGCTAATATTATCAATAATACTACTGTTGATGTGGGCAGTTTTTGCTCTGTACTCAAAATCTGCAGTTTATTTAGGTATCTTATCCGGAATAGGAACAAGCATGATTGTATCTTTTGCAATATGCAGTATTCCCTTCAAACACACTTTTTAAAGTTCTTTTTTAATAAATTTTCCATCATACTCAAATATATGAGTATACCCAATATCCAAAAGAGTATCTTTAGCTTTATCATAACCATATTGAAGACCAGATATAAAGTGACAGTCTGAATTAACAGATACAGGTATTTTCTTTTTAAAGCACTGCTTCAATATATATTTACTCGGATACATTACATCAATATTCTTTGCCATTGCGCCTGTATTAACTTCAACACATGATTTATTTATACAGTTTAAAGTGTTCTCAATCTGATTTTTGTATTCCTCTGTATCTGGATTAAACAATTCGTAATTCCTATTTCTCTTTTCTAGGACATCAATATGAGCAATCATTATCGGATCATACTCTTTTATCATTTCCTGCACAGTCTGATAATACTTTTTATAAAAAAGCACTCCATTATTATTAAAACCATTTGATATAAGCTTCTCTACTTCCTCCTGCGAATTATCAGCTGTACCATATGAATCTGTTATTTCAGAATATATATAATGGACGCTTCCGATAAAATAGTCCAGATTCAGATTATCAAAATCTATATACTTTTTAATATTATACCCCTGAATATAGTCAAGCTCCATACCTGCATATACTGATATATGTTTTTTATATGTTCTTTTTAAATAGTCCAGCTCTGCTATATACTTAGAAAGATCCTCTTTCTTCATCGCCCATGTGCTGTTAAAAGGTACCGGTGAATGGTCAGAAATCCCAATTGACTTCAATCGTAATCTGATTGCTTCTTCAATATATTCATAAACTTTATTTACACCATCTGAATAATTCGTATGAAGATGAATGGTACTTAATTTATTCATCCATGTTCACTTTCTCTTTTATAATATACAAAGGCCTGTTTTTGCTTTCGTCAAATATCCTGGCTATATATTCTCCGGTAATACCTAACATTATAAGCTGTATACCTCCAATGAGCAAAATTGTAACCATAGTAGAAGCCCAGCCTGTCTGCATCTGTATACCGACAAGTTTCTGAATTATAACTATAATAGCATATATAAATCCTACTGCTGCCATAAATATACCTATCCATTTAGTCAGTTTCAGAGGCTTAGTAGAAAATGATGTTATTCCGTCAACAGAAAGTTTAAGCATTTTTTTAAGAGGATACTTTGTTTTACCTGCATATCTTTCTTCTCTTTCATAATAAATTCCAGTTTGCTTAAATCCTACCCATGATACCAGTCCTCTTACATATCTGTTTCTTTCAGTAAGTCCTTTTAATACATCACAGACCTGACGACTGATAAGCCTGAAGTCACCAGTATCAACAGGAATATCTACTTCACACATATTTTTTAAGAATCGATAGAACATTTTTGCAGAAATCTTTTTAAAGAAGGATTCACCTTTTCTTTTTGATCGAATTGCATATACTACATCATAACCTTCTTCATATTTTTCTATTAGCTTTAGTACAACTTCCGGCGGATCCTGTAAATCTGCATCCATTACAATTACTGCATCGCCTTCAGCATTATCCATGCCTGCAGTTATTGCTGTCTGATGCCCGAAATTTCTTGAAAATGATATAAGCTTAAGATGCTTATCTTTATTACAATACTGCTTAACTATTTCTTCAGTAGAATCGCTGCTTCCATCATTTACAAATATGATCTCATAATCAAATTCATTATTATGCATAACATTAGTAACTCTTTTAATACATTCGTGTATTACCTCTTCTTCATTGTATAGCGGTATTACAAGAGAATACATTTTTTTCATAAAGCACCTCATTCGTTTAATATAGATATTATACATTTTTTTAGATTACTTTTACATATGATGTATCGAATTAGTGATTATTTTCATGATTTTAAGGAAAATGTTATTGATATGTCATATTATATTTATATTTAATATAATTTATACTTTAATTTATTGACACTAATGTTACAATATGCTAATATATGGTACATATTAGAAGTAAAAAATTTTTCAAGGAGGTAGAACGTGGATTCTTTATACAGAAAGTATGGTCGTAGAGTACGTGAAAAAAGAGTCAAAATAAACATGTCACAAGAAACACTTGCAGAAAAGTGCCAGGTATCAACATCTTATATAGGTCTTGTCGAAAGAGGAGAACGTAAACCTTCCTTATTAGTGCTCGTTAGGATCGCAAATGCTTTAAACGTGAGTACTGATTCTCTTTTATTTGATTCTCTTAGACATATTGCATCATCAAATAAGGATCGCATAATGATGATGGTTAACGATTTTGATGATCCTCAGATTGATACGACATTTGAGATTGTTAACCAGATTCATTCATATTTGAAAAAAGATGTGCCTAAAATTGATAGAGTTGATATCGATCAGATATTAAATGATTAACTCTCCTCAGAATTAATTAAATTCTTCAATTTTCTAAAAAAGACATTCCTGTCAAGCATTATTTTATGGCCACAGCCAAGGCATTCCAAACGGAAATCAGCGCCTACACGCAAAACACGCCATTTAACCGATCCGCAGGGGTGTTTTTTTTTAAGTTCAACAATGTCATTTATTTGAACATCAGGTCTCATTCTTCAATCTCGAATAATTCTTTTTCAGCACCGCATTCCGGACAAATCCAATCTATTGGTAAATCGTTGAACTCTGTTCCTTCGGGAATACAGCCTATTTCATCTCCATTATCAGGATCATATATATATCCGCAAACAGTACAAATGTATCTATCCATACAGCACCTCTTGTTCTTTTCTATGCAATTATATCATCATAAATAATTAATTTATATAAATATGTAACTATTCGATTACAAAAGTGTCAAGATAACCTCTTAAGAAATCCAAATCCTCATTTGAAAATGCACCGATCATAATAGTCAGAAAATACCCATTTTTTATAACTCCGTACATATCAAAAACCATATACAAATCATTCATATCAAGAGTAATACTTCTATATGCGAATTTCCGGTTACTTAACCATACATTCTTATGATTTGATACTGTAACTTCTGCTCCTTCAATAGATTGATATGCAGATGACTTTTCATATGCCATATACTCTATGTATGTGTCCTTATCAGAATAACCGTATTTGCTTGCATCTTCTACAGATATCATTATGTGAGAGTTGTTTTCAGCATCATCTATCGGTTTAAGCGAGAAGAAAGCAAGATATGTTATGTAACTAACCATATCTTCATCTTCTAAAAGATGAGTTATGTCAAAACTTGTTTCCAGTTCCTCTTCTGTAGCTATATGATAACCTTCAGGAACCTCAATTGAGATACCCATATCCTTATTGGTATAAATACCGTCAACAACTTCGCCTCTTCCGATTTCCAAAGGTTTTACAATTTCTGTAGATTTACTGTCACAACCTGCTAACATACTGATTGATAAAGCTATTATTAAAATTAGTACTATGGTTCTTCTCATTACTATTCTCCTATTATTTTGACAAGGACCTTTTTTTGTCGAAGGCCATCAAACTCCCCATAGAAAACCTGCTCCCATGGCCCAAAATCCATCTTGCCTTCTGTAATGGCAATAACAACTTCCCTACCCATTACAGTCCTTTTTAAATGAGCATCTGCATTATCCTCAAACCCATTATGAGCATATTGGGAATATGGTTTTTCAGGTGCAAGCTTCTCCAGCCATTTCTCCATATCACTATGCAGTCCTGATTCATCATCATTTATGAATACTGATGCTGTAATATGCATAGCATTACATAGCAATAGGCCTTCTTTAATACCGCTCTCATAAAGACATTGCTGCAACTGTGGGGTTATGTTTACAAACCCTCTTCTAGTTTTAATATTGAAATACAGTTCTTTTCTAAAACTCTTCATAATCACTTTATATATTTTACAGAAAGGAAGGTGAAAATACAACTATAACAATATGTCCTCCTCATTCTTGCATAATATATTCTCCTCCATGATAGCATATTATTCTTTTAACATTCATATTAGTTATCTTTTTTAAAGACTTTTCTGCTTTGTCTATGTCAAAACAAAAGGAGGGATTAGCAATCTTTAACTTTCTATTCTCAATCACTACAGCATCTCCAGCTATAACAGCATCTATATCTTTTACATAAATTGAAATATGGCCTGGTGTATGACCTGGTGTGGATATTACTTTACATTCTTTAAAAAATTCCAAAACCTGACCTTCATTTACTTGATAATCAATTTTGAGTATTATTACATCTGTCATTTCTAACCTCGTTTGTGAAAAATATTATACCTTATATAACTACAAACAAATCCATAGACTGCTTTATTAATATATGTATGATATGTATAAAAAGTAAATTTGGTATATATCAGTAATAAACAGTTTTACTTTCAGGATAAAAGCTATTTTCTTTTATTAATACAAAATACATTGAATATAAGCCCAAATAATTCAAATTTTTAATTTAATATTTACTACAACATAATAATATTATATAATATAAGCAATTCAAGGAGGATATAATGAATAAGCGTGAATTTATTAAGGCTATGTCAGCCGAATCAGGCTTGACAGTAAAAGACACAGATAAAGCTTACGATGCTTTTCTGGAGGTAGTAGCAAAGGCCCTTAAAGAGGGCGACAAGGTTCAGCTTGCCGGATTCGGTACTTTCGAAGTAAAGAAAAGAGCCGCAAGAACTGGTGTGAATCCTAAGACAGGTGAAAAAGTACAGATTAAAGCCAGCAAAGCACCTGCACTGAGATTCGGAAAATCATTTAAAGAATTATTTTAAAACTTTAAAAATGACAGAAATACAAACCCGGCAAAACGGGTTTGTGTTTTGCTAGATGCAAATATAATTTTTATTATATATTTATTTGTAATCTTTTTTTATACCCTGTTTTCTAGATATATCTTTTACTTTTAAGTTTTCAGTTAAATGAAATAAAAAAAAGCCCGCAAAGTTAATTAAGTGCGGGTTTTAAATATGGAGCTGACAAGCAGAGTCGAACTGCCGACCTCCTCATTACCAATGAGGTGCTCTACCTCCTGAGCTATGTCAGCGACTAGGATATTATAACATATAATATTAATACTTCAATGCTCTTCTTTTAAAATATTGCGTACCTTGTTCTTAACTCTCTGTATAGCATTATCGATTGATTTCGCATCTTTTTCAAGAGTTTTGCACATAAAAGTTATTGTCTGGCCTTCAATAAGGAGGTCAAAAACATCGCTCTCCATTTTACTGAGTCGGCTGCTAATTTTACTCAAGATATGCTCAATTGTTTCTTCCTGTGTGATTATGTTCTCAGGATTGAATTTGTTGTCCGGTATTGAAACAGCGTACTGTGTTTCCTGTTGGTTTTCATCTGAATAAATGGAGATATATTCATTTAGCAGTTTGTGCTTATACCTGTTAGCTCCTCTGATTGCTGATATCATCTGCCTGTTGATACATAATGATGCAAAAGTATCAAAAGAAGCATCTTTTTCTTCATTATAACTGATAACAGCCTTAAAAAGACCTATCATTCCCTCCTGAAGCAAATCGTCTTTGTCGGCTCCAATTAAAAATAACCCATTTGCCCTTTTTCTGACAAGATAAGAATACTTCTTGAGCAAAACATCCATTGCTATGACGTCTCCATTTTTTGCTTTATTAATTAACTGCTCTAAAGAATTATCTGTCATCATTCCTCATTCTTAATAGTTTTTTTTTCTGCTCATTATCCAAATTATCTATTATGAAGTTACTATTATTTGTATTTGCAATCCCATTCTTTCTTTTAGTAAATATCTCTGATCTCAATTCATTAGCAGTCATTCGTAAAGCACCTTTTTGAAAAACTGTCTTCTGCTCAAGATAATCATTTGTAACAACTGTTATTTTGTCAGCATAACGTTGCTGTGTAACATATCTTTCTATAAAATTGTCAGCTGTCTGATTACTCATTGTAAAGATTACTTTTATCTTATCATGATTTATTAACGATCCTTTTCCTTCAGGTACAAGGTGTGCATCAAAAACAATAACGATTCTTAAATCCGTATATCCTTGGTAATCTGATAATAGTTCACATAGCATCTTCCTGTTATCTTCCAAAGGATTTTCTTTGTCGAATATATCTCTCCATGCATTAATAATATTATATCCATCTACCAAAAGGTATTCCATAGTTTCTTATGATCCTTGCCTTCTTTGCCTTAAAGCTTCAAATATGACAATTGCAGCTGCACATGAAGCATTTAAACTTGTAATATTTCCAACAAGAGGAATATTTACTGTAAAGTCACAATTTTGTGCCACAAGATGCGACATGCCCTCTCCTTCAGAACCTATGACAATTGCTAATGGTCCTTTTAAGTCTGCTTTGTTGTATTCATAATCAGCATTCTGATGAGTTCCACATATCCATAATCCTTCCTTCTTCAGTAGCTCAATAGTGCTGTTTAGGTTTGTTACCCTAGCAACCTTTATGTGAAGAAGCGCGCCTGCACTTGCTTTTACTGCTGCAGCTGTAACAGGAGCAGACCGATGCAGTGGTATTATTATCCCATGACATCCTGCTGCCTCAGCGCTTCTTGCTATAGCGCCTAAATTATGCACATCTTCTATCTGGTCTAGTATAACTATAAAAGGCGGTTCATTCTTTTCTTTCGCTAAATCAAGGATATCTTCAACCTCAATAAATTCAATTGGAGAAATATATGCTACCACTCCCTGATGTGATGACATAATAGAATCCAATTTGCTTGATGAAACCTGTTTCACAGGTATATTTCTTTTTTTAGCCTCTGATAGGATTCTTAATATAGAGCCTTCTTTTTCTCCACTGCTTACTAATATTCTGCTTATAAGATATTCTTTTTTAATTGCTTCTAAAACAGGATTTCTTCCTGCAATTACACTTGTATTTTCTTCCATTATATCTCCAACATGACCCCTAAAAGGTAGTCAAGCCTTTCATATTCTTTATTTACATATAGATATCCTATAAGGACCTCCAAAGCAGTAGCATATGTATAGTCTGTAGCGTCTGCATTTTTGGGTTTGCTTTTCGTTTTTGCATTTCTACCCCTTTGCACACAGTTAAGTTCTTTAGCATTTAAGATATCCATAATTTTCAACAGGCTTTGCTTCTGGCTTTTAGCATTAACAAGAGATACTGTCATCTTGTGAAGATCTATAGGTTTATAGCATCCTTTTACAATAAGATGTTCTCTAACATATAAATCATAGACAGCATCACCTATATATGCCAGGCTTAGAACAGGCATATCCAGAATATCATTAACATGCAAATCCTTAAAAAACATTAAAACTCCTTGCTTTGTATATATTCAATTATATCATGCGCCATTGGAGAATCTGATTTCTTTGCTGAAATCGCTTTTATCATATCTTGCTTTTTAAATCGGACGTTATTAAAACAGTCCTGAATACTTGTTATAAATGGCTCATCAAGAGCATCAGAAAATATTCTGCTTTGAGTGATTATTCCGTTTTTCAAACAAAGATGAATCTCTATTCCTCCCCAGGAAAACCTGTGTACCCATTCAATATCAAATCTGGGCGCCTGACCATATCTATAGTCCCAAGAGGAATAAATATCATAAATTCTGTCTATTTCCTCCTTATTTACAAATTTCTTTAAACTTTGAGGATTATCAAACTCATTAACTATCTCACAGGTTCCGAATTCTTTCTCGAATGCCTCTATAATGCTAAATTTAAGGTCATCTACAGTAATATCATTATTATACTCACGAAGATTAACAATCCTGCTCTGAACACTCTTAATTCCTTTTGCTTCCATCTTCTCTTTACTTACCTGCAGATATCTGCCAAGTTTTTCACGGTCAACATCCAATAAAACTGTCCCATGGTGTAAAGCTCTGTTTCTTCTGAAAGTAAAAGCATTACCTGAAAATTTACCTTCTTCAGTTACTATATCATTACGACCATTCACATATGCTTCTATTCCAAACTTTTTTACTGCTTGTATTATTATTCTTGCTTGAAGGTTAAAATCCTGACTGCTTCTTTCAAGAATAAAAGAAAAATTCAGGTTACCTAAATCATGATATACCGCTCCGCCTCCTGTTGAACGACGTGCCAGCTTTCCATCTTCGCTTTCCAGAAGTTCAGTCCTGCACTCTCTCCAGGGATTCTGATTCTTGCCAATAACGACAGTATTCGCATTCTGCCATAGAAACAGGATATTGTCATATTCAGTGATTTTATCTAAAAGATATTCTTCCAAAGACAGATTATACCAAGGGTTATGTGACTTGTTAATAACTATAAGGTTCTTCATTTTTCACCGCCTTTATCCTTCTTTTTGAATGAGAGTTTATTTTCAGTACCTGACAAAAGTCTTTTAATATTTTTTCTGTGCATAAATATGGTTAACGTAGCTAAGAAGGCCATTGCTAATATAAAGTAAATTTCATGGTTAAAAACCCATGCCAAAAAAGGCGCTAGAAAAACAGCTATCATAGACCCCAAAGACACGAACCTGGTTAAAACTACTATAACTATAAAAACTCCAAGACCTGTCAATGCAATTCTCCAGTCAGTCATAAGAAGAACAGATAACGAAATAAGTATTCCTTTTCCACCCTTAAAATTAAAAAACACTGGAAATATGTGACCTACAATTGTAAAAATACCTGCACATATAGCACCTGATAATCCATTTTTTATAACTATATAACCTAATCCCGTAGCAATAACTCCCTTAAGAATATCTGCTATAAGAACCATGACTGCAGCTCTGGTTCCCAACACTCTTAAGGTATTGGTTAATCCTGCATTTTTACTTCCTTCTCCTCTTATATCTTTTTTATACAGCTTTGAAACAAGAATAGCCGAATTCATTGAACCGATAAGATATCCTGAAATTGCTAATATGATATAAAGAAAAACCGTCAATTATCTTTACCTCTTTCTCTGATAATAAACCTTATAGGCGTACCTTCAAAGTCAAATGTATCTCTTAATGTGTTTGCAATATACCGCTCATACGAAAAATGCATAAGATTCTTGTCATTAACAAATAAAATAAAAGTAGGGGGTTGTGTAGAAACCTGTGTCATATAATATATTCTTAAAAGTTTTCCTTTATCAGAAGGTGGCTGTACCATTGCTATTGCATCATTAAGTACATCATTTATAACACCTGTTGGTATTCTCCTGCAGCTGTTTTCATAAGCTTTATCTATCATTGGAAATAAGTTATCCACTCTCTTTCCTGTAAGAGAAGAAAGTGATACGACTGGCGCATATTGCATGAAAGGTAGTTCTTTTCTCACTGATTGCACATAAGATAAAAATGTCTTTTCATCTTTCTCTACCAAATCCCACTTATTTAAAGCCACAATAATTGCTTTACCCTGTTCATGCGCAAAGCCTGCTATCTTTGAATCCTGTTCTGATATTCCTTCTATTGAATCAATCATTATGATACATACATCGGCTCTTTCAACTGCAGACCATGCTCTAATTATGCTGTATTTCTCAATGTCTGAAAAAATCTTGCTGCTTTTTCTTATACCTGCAGTATCTATAAATGTATATTTTTTCCCATCTTTTTCAATCAAGGAATCTATAGCATCTCTTGTTGTCCCTGCTACCGGGCTAACAATAGCTCTTTCCTCACCCACTATCCTGTTAAGTAACGAAGATTTTCCTGAATTAGGTTTGCCTACTATAGCAACATTGATACCGTCGTGTTCTTCATATTCATCCGGTTCTTCAGGAAAATGAACAAAAACCTCGTCAAGCAATTCTCCTATTCCCAGACCATGAAGGGCTGAAACTGGAAAAACTTCAGCAAGTCCAAGATTATAAAATTCATATAATTCTGCTGGCGGGTCACCGGGTCTGTCAACTTTGTTTACTGCAATAACTACCGGTTTTCCCGATTTATGAAGAAGATTAGCAACATCTCTGTCCCCTGCAGTAAGACCTGTAGTTATATCAGTCATAAGGATAATGACATCTGCTGTATCTATTGCTACCTCAGCCTGCCTGTGCATATGCTTGAATATCTCATCAGAAGCCTTAGTTTCAATACCTCCTGTATCAATAAGTATAAATTCCCTGCCTCTCCAGTCACATTTTATATATACCCTATCTCTTGTAACACCAGGGGTATCCTGCACTATGGAAATCCTTTTTCCAGCAAGATAATTAAAAAACGCTGATTTTCCTACATTCGGCCTGCCCACTATGGCTACTATTGGCTTTGTCAATTGCTCTTCTGCCTTTCAAATAAGTTGGATAAATAATACCATACCCTAGTAATATAAACAAGAATACGGCTGTTTTGATTTTATGTTTACTTTACAAGCGCTTCAATAAACTGAGCGCCATTGTTATTAACTACTGTTATAGTTGTCTTTAATTCTTTTGATATTTGCTTAAGTGAATAATTGTCTAAAAATATATCTTCATCAGCTTTAAGCATAGTTCTTGAGATAAGCAACCCATCTTTTAAATCAACCTTCTTTAAACCATCAAGCAGATCCTGTCCTGTAAGTAAGCCTGTAACGGTGACATGGCCTCCAAAGAAATTGTTTTCAAGTTTATAAACATCAATTTTAACATCAGGAGCATATTTCATAACCTCTTTTACTAATTGTTCTATAAATGAAAAAGAGAGTACTGAGGTAGCAACATTAATATGTTTTTTCTTCTTTTTCAGTCTTTTCAATTCTTTTTTATTTAAGGACAATTGGTCAAGGTACTCTTTTGCATCATATATGAACTCTCTCATCATACCAACACCATTTTCAATCTGATAAAAGCCATCATATTCACAAAAATCGGGGATATCAAGGCCTGCTTTTATATAAAATTCATCAGCTGCATATATAAGATTATATCCAGCCTTTTCTTTAAATTTTTTCTGATAACCCTCAATTTGTTTTATTATATCT